>JAABUY010000622.1_pt1 | contig 58761 bp, 65 predicted proteins | sample 5560271 | NCBI WGS metagenome assembly JAABUY01 (sample SAMN10711886, study PRJNA513374) | rock metagenome | isolation source: Antarctica rocks | place: Antarctica: Victoria Land, University Valley | reverse complement strand
AACTGTTAAATTTTTATAGAAAAGTATAGAGAAATAACAATGTTATTGAGTAATCTTTATATATAAGTTTGACAGTAATATGCAGCAGCTTTTGACAGAAATTTGTATGTAAATCTTGCTTATTTTATAAATTTCACTTTCAGTTATGAAGCAATATACATAAAATCTTCAAAAATGAAAGATCTTTATATATATAATAATTCTGTCTATTCAGATTTATCATAAAAACTCATTGTTGTAGTTAAATATATGATTTTTAAGTGTAAATACTGTCTTGTTGTACAGACTTGAACAAAGTATTTAATTAAGTTGATAGCATTGTTATTTCACTATAATTACTCATAAATTTTGTACAGATAATAAAAAATATATATTTATAATAATTCTATCTATTCAGATTTATAGAAATAAGTGTTTAGTTGTGATTTTAACATCAAAATGCTGTTGTTTGAGCTTGATTTTAAAGAAGTTTTAAAAAAAAAGTTGTGTAAGTGCTGACTACACATGTCAGATAGTCTCACTAAAATGTTAGATGATCTTGACAAAGATTATTGAGAGATCATCTGACCTTTTAAAACACCTTAAGATTAACTAAGATTCAATTTCTTTAAATATATTACTAATCAATTCATAATATATTAGTTTTAACTTAACCTTTAACACACAAACACACTAATGTATCTGAAATACATTCTCAATATATTTCATATTGCTAACTCAAACTCCCTAATCCTAACCACTAATCAGTTACAAATAGATTCTTAATAAATTTGTAATGAATTACTAATGAATTACACAATCTCAAGTTCAGTATCTTGCTTGTTAGCTCTGCAAAAAACCTTAAAGTTCAGAATTAGTGTAGGACCATCTGAGGTTTTAGTGAGACCATCTGACCTGTGTCCTGGTGAGTGCTGGAGCCAACTTTGTAGGATCCGCTGTAATAAATTAGAACTGTAAAGGTACCTTACTGTAGGTCTGTAGCACTGTACTTGTACTTGGCTAGCTGTCCCCACACACTAGATAAGCCTGATCGCCTGGAATCGCCGCGCTCGAGCAAAATTTACTCCGCACCGTTCACCCTTCACCGTTCACCATTCACTGCTGGACTGGACCATTTCCCAACCACCACAAACACTCAACTCCCGAAGAAGTGAACAGGACAAGTGGGAATCTGCAATCCCAATTGCCCAATTCTAGACATCCGCGTTCTTTTCGAGAGCAACCCCTGAACCTGAACCTATCTCACACCGACACTGTTCGTCCTCAGCTCTGGAGGATAGTTCATGATTCAGTCAATCGACTCCCTTCAGTGTCTCAGGGCAATATTAGGTGGACTGGGCGGAGGAGGCATTGTCCGGCTAGAACAACACCAGGCTGCAGATTGCTTCGTCGGTGGCATCGACGAATAATAAGATCGCTCAGCGCGTTGACAGATTACCGGCTTGACAACTGTGGCCATGACGGAGATACTCACGATACCGCGTGAGCCAGATGGTTCGGCTCACTTCACACACAGACTCTTACGCCGCTCGCCGCCCTCCCAGACGTCTCTCTTGCTTGGAAACCCTATCTCATATTCGAGATCCTCACCTGACCTGAAAGCGAGTTATGTTCACTCGGAACTGGATAATCGATTATCATCATCCTTCACCTCCTCCCCACCCTCATCTCCTCACCTCGCGCAAGAGGAGTTCTCGGATCAGCCATCATACACCGCCACACCAGCCAGTAGCCTCTCCCTTAACACCAGATGCGAGACTGACGAGGACGACATCGTGTTTCCTTCTTATGACGACGGCAGCTACTTCACTCAGCACGAAGACCTGGATCCCCCGGCTAGTCCACAGATTGGCAATTCTTATACTGTCTCACCTTCGACGACGACCTCGACCACCACCAATGCCTCAAGACCAAACTCGCCGGAGCCGACGATGACAGCAGGTGACGATACACAAATTCGGAATGAGCCTTCCCGGCATGTGGACTACCTTTCTCACGACTGGAAGGAGGAGGATATCTGGTCGTCCTGGAGACATATCGTATCAAAACGCGGACTGTACAGCAACAGCTCGAGGTTGGAGAATGCCGCTTGGCGGACATGGGTGAAATCGAAGTACAGGCTGAAGACGGTGTCTCCGGAGACACTTAATTGGTAAGCTATAGCTTGGCTACCGCCGCAACGGCCGTCTATGAGTACAATCATTCTACGTGCGGCTAATGTATCCCAGGTTGAAGGATTGTGATGTGACCTGGCTGTACGGGCCGCTTCAAACCGGCAACAACAGGTCTTTTATCCCCGGCTCCTCCGTGGCAACGAGCGATCTCTCGCGAAACAATTCGTTCATCAACAAGAAGCCGATCCTCAAGAAACGATGTCTTTCGGAAGTCATGCTACAACGCTCCATCTCATCATCATCGTTGATGAAACAGGCAACCGATGCTCTTCATGCCCAACAGTATGGCAATGCCATGAGCATACACAGCCGGCCATTGCTCGACCTGGAAGTCTCCGACCTTTGCACGTCCTCCAATCCCGAGACACCTGGAAGCGGGGCCGCTCCACCTTCTGCGTCCTCCTCTGGACTACAGTCACCTAGTGAACGAAGGCATATCCATTTCAACGACAAGGTGGAGCAATGCATAGCAATAGACAACAAGGACGGGGATGATGAATACTCTCATGCCATTCACGACGATGACGACTATTCGGATGAAGACGTGATCATGATGAAACGCGTGCCTATCAAGGCTAAGCTGAGTAATCGAAGCACTCCGCGCGGTAGCTTCAGCAACGAGAGCAAGACGATAGCGATGCTACCATCGACAACGCTCAAGTACCGTGGGGACACGCCTGAAGCTGCGAAGCAGGAGTCCAAACAGGCGTGCGGATTTTGGCGCGCTGGAGCAATTCTATCTCCTTCACCATCACAGGAAACGTTGCGGCCCTCGAAACCGTCTACCAACTTTTTACTCGACGACGACGACGAAGATGCAGATCTGAACTGGCAGCCCGCCGGAACTTCTTCGGATCGGAGAAGTGGCACGTTGGCTCCCCTGAACCGTTCGATGGATTCACCTCTGGATGCTGGCAACGATGAAGCGGGCACCAGATTGAGACGTACACCATCAGGGATGTTCATGCCTTATGAAGAGGACGAAGATGATGTTGTTGCTGCCGGTCTATTCGGACGAGTGGTGGATACTGTAAATACGGCGAAGGACATTGCCCACGTGATATGGAATGTCGGATGGAGGAGGTAGGCTTCGAATGCTTTTCTGCGAGTCCTAGGCGACAGGGGAAAGCGAGGCTCCACAGAACTCGAAGTTCATATGGCTGCATGTGGGCGATCTCTGCCATCAGCTTTCGGCATCTTTTGCTACGTATCCCGCAATCGGTGGCAATTTATCTCACGGCGTTGGCGCCATCATCTGGGCGATCTTGCTTGATGCTTTACGAAGGTTTCACGAATTACTCCTCCCTACTTTGCGATCTAAGGTTGGAGGGCATCTACCTCAAAATCACAATTCGTACTTACGGGCTTCTGGCTGTGTTTGAGCCTCCTTCTGTACATATGACTGTGCCTCGTGGATTTTTAGGGAGCAGCAGTCAGGTAGAGCCGCAGGTGTGCAGGCCAGCGGAAAAGCTACCTAATCGTACCCATTATCCTATTTGAAAACCACAGTGACTACCTAGGGTTACCAATCGAATGCTACCTTAGTGGTCCAAGTATAGGGGGTAAACCTCTGGCGAATATACGGTGAAATGAACAACAGCCTCAGATGATTGCAAGAGACAGATCTAGAAGTAAGAGTAAGACAAGGAAGGTCAATGATGTTATGAACTCTTTGCTCAAGGTTGATTCCACACTTGGTCCCACCCCTGAAGTATACAAGACCCGACGCGGTCACGGCACGATATGTAATATGTTATGCAGCGACAGTGCTACAGTACCTCAATGCACCACATTACATCGGAACCATGAAATGAATGCCAGATAGAAAGGCTCCAAGGCTTGTCGGATAGACTCCAAGTCTCTAGTACCTTGCGGACGGACCAGAGGCCATTGGCCCTCACCATGGGTAGTATCAATGTATCCGAGCTTGTCCACCGTCTGGGCAGCGATGAGGATGCGGTGCGCAAGATGGCCGTGTTCAAGCTCCAATCGAGCATCGGCGACCCTTCGTTCGCCGACATCTTCATCTTGGAGGGAGGCTTGGCCAAGCTACAGTTCCTTGCCCTGTACGCAACCGGCAACACGTTGGCCTACAGTCTGACCTCGTTTTCCAGGCTACTGGAGGTGGATAAGGGCTGGGAATATGTCCACCAAGACTTGGTGGAGAGAGTAGGATATCCGGGTCTCTTGCAGTTTGTTTTGACAGAGCGCTGATCGGACTGTGTCACAGATGGTTGAGCTCGTGGTCACCCATCCCTTGGTCAACATCCTTCGAGGGGCCATGTCCATCCTCGTCGCCGTCGTGTCCCATCAACATGCCAACCCCGGCAAATCCTCACAGCCCAACGCGTTCGGCTTTCGAGCCCTTAAGCCTGCCCTCGCGATACATCCTCAATTCCTCGAGATGCTGGTGGCTCGACTTTCTTCCGCCGATCATGCATTGTGTGCCAATGCGTTGCAGCTGATCAACTCGTTGATGCGTGATGCCATCACAAACGATAGTGAAACCGATTGGCCAAAGTTCATCAAGAGGTTGCAGGAGTTGGGCGTCATCAAGGCCGTCTACGTGCTCATGCAGAGTACAGCACTACAGGACCTCGCCCATCCGTTGCTGGAATTTCAAGGCCTCACGAAGGTGCTACTGAAGAAGTGGAGGGACGTGGCTGTAGATTTGGAGAAGCCTGAGCATAGGAGAGCGCTGAAGGGTTTGCACCTGGCCAGCAATCCGGAGAAGCCGGCGGATTGGAGTGATAGGGTGGATGAGAATGGAAGGCGGAAGCATAATCCCATGAAGTGGAGGCGATTAGGGTTCGAGACGGAAAGCCCGGCATGGGAGTTTGAGGAAGTGGGCTTCCTTGGGATGATGGACTTGACCGATTATGTGGGAAAGCACGAGGATGGCTTTCCAAAGATCTTGCTGGAACAAGCGACAAGACCAGTGGAAGAGAGGTGTCCGATTGCGAGGTCCAGCCTTGCCGTCACGTCAATACTCTACGAGCACTTCGAAGTGGACAAGTCGGATATGGAAGATGCCAAGAGCTACCTCGCGTTTGAGTCTCGGTCGAACTTTGACAAGTTGTTCAAGCCTTTACTACTGCAATGGTCGAGGTTGCACACGGCAGCCTTGCAGGCTTTCTTCCGCCTGTGGAAGGCCACCGGTGCGGAATCAGAGGACTTTATGAAGATAGTTGAGTTGGTCCGGATCTTGGTGGAATCCGTCGTTGGGGGTGCAACCCGAACGAAGGACGTTCAAGAGGTAGAGGAGGAGCTTGCTGACTTTCAGTACCAACGGTTACGGGAACTGCAGATGGAGCTGCTGGAGTTGACTTACGAAGATGCTTGGGGTCATCATCTTCGTCAAGTTCGCGACGAGCTTAATCACGAGGCGCTACAATTCGTCAAGGAACAGCGAATACGTTGCCTGCTTCAGGGTGCTTGGTTTCCAAACGAGATGGCATACAAAGCGGAAGCAGGGCCCGTCACGAAGCAGGACCTCAAGCGGACTGTTCCCACCTCATATAGATACGTTCGATTGTCACACAACCGGCGACATTTGCATTACGCCGACTTTGACGCTCAGGAAGATCACGAGCCCGGTTTGGATAAGCTTCCAACGAAGAGTAAGTTGATCAGTGCTCATATGTCCCGTCTGCTGACAACCGTCTTTAGTCGATCTTTCCATAGTATCGTCCGTCGTCTCGGACGTCTCACCTGCCTCGAAATCCATCGCGTCATCCACATCCACTCTGAAGAACTTACCACACCCACCAGCCACTACGAAGATCACCATCCACGGATATCACCCCATTTCTGGCAACGACAGCCAGCGCGATACTCACTATCGCTCACACTCCCACAAGTCAAGTAGCCACCATAAGGAGGTCGTGCTCTTGACTCTTCATCCTCAAACCCATAGCCTCGCATCGGAGTGGTTGGACGGATTACTCATGCTGCTGAACCAACAGCCCATCACTGCCGAAACTAACAAGCTTGTACAACTGATTAGTCGATACGGTCTGAAGATCCGCCTCCTCAACGTGAGGTTCGATGATGCGGCGTTTGTGGGCGAAGAACCGGAAGTGCCAAGCAGAGAGGGTTTGGACGAAGATTATTACTACGACGTATTTGGGGGTTCATGATCTCCGCCATCGTGTTCTTTTCGTGCGTAGGGCGGTGGATTCGAGATTTTGTTTGAGATACCCCTTTAGCAGTTGACGATGATATCGATGAGACCGGTGCTGCTGCAGGCAACAAGGAGCAGGTTGCTGCCCGGGAATCATATACAACGTTAGCAGATAGCATCCCCTCTAGGCAATACTTACTGCTGTCTTGCGCCTTCACTCAGCCTTACCATTTGCTACATGCTCACAGACGGCCCCGCTGTCTCAACCACGGTCTGAGCTGCTCCTTTGATTGCAGGTCTTGTCTAGCTCATTTCGGTCCATTGCCTCTCAATTCGCACCTCACAACAGCCATAACACCTTGGGGACACCGGGGACTATTCACAGAACAATCTGACTTTCTACAGCGATATTACCTTACCTCGCCTCACATCGTCTGACCTTATCTCGTCTGAACTTACCTTGTCTCACCTCACAGCATAACACTTTTGCCTATTCACAGCTTATCTGCAGCATTAGCACTCGTCCTTACCCGGCCATGCTCGGGTCTATATAATCTCCCTTGCCCCCCGACAAAAACATCTTCTCTTTCTCTCCACAACCAACATCTCAAAGATGTAAGCCCACTGGCTCGGGCGAGGATCACTACACTTTGCAGCCTTACAATGGCAGCTTCAATGGGTTTGGGCTTTGCCACCTTCCTCTTGATTGGTTTATATATATAATTTTTTGATAAGCCCAATTGTCTACGTTGTCTCGCCCATAACAGGTGTACATCCATACTCAATGTCACATCCTACTCGGTTATAATTCGCCACCAGCCTACATCATGAGCAAACTGGCACAGAGAACTGCTCTGACCCAGTGGCGGTCACCGCCGTCTCTGCCGTCTCCACCCGCCGGGGAATCATAGAAGGGCTAGAGCGAGAGCGAGGGCAGATGGCGGCGTGTAAGCCGCAAAGCTGGTGTGAGACTTGGTGAGACCGATCGAGGAAACGAGATCATCGCGGGCTAGCGACAAAGGTAAGCCGTCACTCTGCTATTTCCTAACTAGGAGGACCCAGACGCTGATGTTTCATTGGTCTCGGTGCAGCCGACATGCTTGAAACCTGGAAGCATGTATAGCATCATCGCAGCAGCGTGAACGCTGCGCAACAATGAAACGCCGTTGTGCGCTCAAGCAACGGCCTCCTCGGCCATGGCAACATGTGGCCGTGCATCCGTCTTCTACTTAAGCGGAGCACACCATTTTTGGGCTCTAGCCCACCCGGTGGTAGAGGAACCAACCCAAGGGGCAGACTACCGCCTACGAAACCAACTAAGAAGCCCTTCGGCTGGGGTCGTGTGGTCACTGATGAGGTGCACACTGAAGTTCACAGAACCTCAAGAATTGAGTGTGTGACGGATAACAAGGGTGGGCCGTGGAAGCCCTCACCTTCACGGATTTCCAGCCAGAAGTTATCTTCATGGACGAGGCGGCGAAGATCGTTGAGCCAGATGCAATTATTACCTTGGCGCACTATGCCCCTGCTCCACTTGTCATGATCGGAGATCACAAGCAACTGAAGCCAACAGTACTAAGCCGGGATGGCCCAAGCCAGCAGTTTGCCGCTCAGATGACCATGTCATTCTTCACACGACTAGTTCGACTAGGCCATCCAACAATTATGCTCACCGAACAGCATCGGATGAGCCCCGAGATCTCCAGCATTGGCTCAGCAGTCTTCATCAACTGATCCCCTTACTGCTGCTTTTACTGCAACTGTCACTCATCACATGAGGCTTCGTTATCTAAACCCTCTCTCTTGGTTGATTCAATCATCATTCATCATTCATCATTCTGAAAAGATACACCATCTCAGTGCAGATTACCCAAAAAGTTCTAGTACGTGGCAATCGGAGCCGCAGACGATCACCATTGTCTTTCATAACCACAGTTTCAACAGACATGTGGAATTCAATCAAGCGCGAAAAATGATCAGCCAAATCGCGGGACAAGGAAAAGAAGTGTTTCAAGATGTCATCAACTTAGCGAGGGCAACGCAGAGCTCAGCGCTAACAGAGCCGGACGTGACGAAGCCAGCTGAGGATGTTGAGGTAGTGGCAGTGAATGAAGAGGCGGACCTTATCCTGCAGAAGATGCTGGGGCAATGTCGGTTGCGGATCTAGCATATTATCGTGAGCAAACGACGCGCCTAGAAAGATACCGGATACTACTGCTGGGCTATTCGAAACGGGTGTCTTTATATCCTGGTTGGAATCCTCCACGGCAGCCAGGAGTTACACCAAACAATTCAAGAGAGGATCGTTATGAAAAGGTTCAAAAGAGTCTAGAAGCCAAAGGAGTGGACATCATGGGCCTAGACATCACCACTATCTCGGCAGTTTCTATTCCGGATCAAAGTCTGGAGCGAAAGAAGCTTCGGGCCCTGAGAACTGCCTTGATCGAGTACGGGGTCCGGCCAGAATAAAAAGGTGTCGCAATCTCTACCTGAACCAGAGCATGTGCGTGCAGAAAAAGTGTCTTGCGATGTGTGAGAAGGCTTTGGCAAGCAGAGTCCACGTATAGAGAAGGCTTGATGTGTGGGACTGTTGCAGTGGGTCAGCTCACTTTCTGATCTCCTATACCAAGGCATCTCCACATATACGATTGTTGTGACAGGTGCGCGTGCGCTCATCGGGAACAACCTGCTCAAAGACCTTCCACGCTCGAATGATTTCAATCGTCGACCTGAAGTTAGCCATGTGGAGCTTGGTAGTAGGGTCCAATATAAAAAGTTGACGTCCAAAGTGACTTCACGACAGAGAAGATCGGGTGAATTTTCAAGATCAAGAGCAGAGAGAATAAGCCGGAGAGAGAATTACAAGGTACAGATGTCCAACACACTCAAGAGGAGCTGGAGCGAAATGGTTGCCACTTTGACTTTGTCATCTATGCCGACAAACCCAGAGGTGATAAGATGCCGAGAAAGGTCTTTGCAAACTTCAGAGCCATGGCCGAAAGCCTGAATGTTGGCTACTCCAAGGTCCGGCTACACACCTCTCACACTGATGTTGTCAAAAAAATCACTGTCTGCCTTGAAACAGATTTGTGACGGTCAAGGATCTCTGAGAGATGCAATCATAGGGTGAAATTGATCTGTAACAACATCATCATCCCATCTATCAGGAAGAGGATGCAAATGGAATCAAGTTCCTCGACACTTACAACAAACTTGCAGATCACTGGAATCTCCACGAGATCAGCATCGCACTCTCAGCTTGATTCAAGGCCCACTGGGTACAGGGAAGACATGGATCATTGTGGCATTGATCTGACTTTCATTATCACCACAGGCAATCGAGTCTTAGCCTAAAAGGCTAGAGTTGGTTGGGGCCGCGCTCGGGACGTTGCCGATACTGCGGCAGATCACGAGCCGTGGGTCGATGGATCCGAGTCGTTTCAGGACCATCAAACATATGCTGCCACGTCGCTGCCGCCGCCGCAGCACCCGTTTGTGGAGAGCTGGTGTCGATTGATTTTGAGAACTGTGTGCGAGGCAACGGTCCGTTTTCCGTGGTCAGGTCTTGATCCAAGGAACCTGCACCAACTGCCACTGAGGTGGCCAAGGGATTCGCGTTCGCCATCGCGAGTGTTCGGCTCCATGCCGGTGTGAAAGACTAAGAAATATCGGTCGTTCCGAATTGCCTGGTTTCTCGTCCTCTACGGATCTGATTAAGTCCCATCGAGTTCGATACCCTCCCTGCGACCATTCCCGTCGCCGCCGGCGCCGCCAACGCCGCCAATCCAGAGGCGAAACCCATCCTCCGTCTAGCACAACTCTGTGGGCTCCCCGATCTATACGGCGAGAAGTCGAGTGAGGAACTCTGCCTAGAGGTCTGGCAGGTGTATAAGCCGATGGGCGACATATCCGCAAGAAGCACCAGCACAGCAACAAGGAAGTATTCTCTGAACAGCAATCACTACAGCACGTGCTTTCCCGAATGGACCAGTAGACGTACCCAGGGCTTCTTGTGGCAGCAAGCCCTTCTCTATGTTCGACTTGGGTTCGGGTCGAATCCCATGACCGGGTTCGAAGCATATTATGGGGACCCGTACCAGGAAGACAGCGCGCTGGAAATGGGAGGGCCGTGGGGCACGGGCTGGAAGACAGGAACCCAATGGTAGGCGACGGTCGGGGAAGCCGGTCACCTCGCTGCGGACAGCGAATTTTCTTTGGACGGGACAGATTGTCACGTCACGTCATAGGCACCTTCCTTTTCCATTGCTCTTGGTCAGCATTCGCATACCACGCTTATAAGCTGGCCTGGATAATTCATTTGGCTTTCCCTTTTCTTGGTTCTGCCTCGCGGTTCGTGCACGAATTGCCACTGGGCAAGGCAGGGTACTCGTTGCAGCATTCCACCACGGGCTCTTCGAGCTGAAATATTTGACGAGCTTGGCTCGGGGTCTTCAAGTTCGAGGACCAATCTCTGTTGGTGCGCAGCAGTTGAAGCAGAGAATGATACCCCCTCAGCGGAATTCGAAGACGTACCAAATGTGGGCGATTTCCATTGTTTCGCATGGAAAACGCGTCTTTTCTTAGAACTTTCCTGCACCGCAACATTTGCACGCGTAAAATTGAGCCAGCTATAGTCGCTGAGTGACTGTGAAGAGATGTCATCCTCTGATCTGCGTATCAGGCGTTGATCCTAGGTGCGTGTTGTGGGCATGTTGGCTAGTATGGTGGGTGTCAGATAACTAGAAACGAAGAAATGGCCGACACACCAGGTCATCGCCGCGCGCCACATGGCCAACTGATTGCGGACTCGGATCTGTTCCCGCCCTTCAGGCGGCCTAGGTGGCCACCTGGACCCCGGGAGCTGTCCGCCCGGGAGACGGCACTTCGTGACATGCCATTTCGCCGACCCTGCAGAGTGTCGGACCCTATCAGCTCCCTGGACCACCGCGCATCGTACCGGGAGGCTGTCCTGATAGTGGAACGAGGGCTAACCCGGGTCCCCATGTGTGTGGAGTGTGCGGAGGTCCGGCAGAACCCGCAGGGCGTTGTTCACTTCCTCGGGTGCTATACCGCGGGGGCTGACCAGTGCGCCGAATGCCTGCGGCACTCTGGCTGGGCGGGCAGGTGGCCTTGTGGTTTGGGTGGGAATATCGTTGAAACCAAGGAAGTTTTGGATTAGGATGGCAGTTCTCTTGTCTATTTGGAGAGAAAGACTATGAGATGTCACCAGAGCCCATGAGTCTCAGAATTCTGGTAATAGCACTAACTCGTGCTGCTTGCAAGAAAGCGTATGAGAAGGTGGTCGCTTGGGCACACCATGTGCCATATTTCAAGAGGGATGACAACGCCCGGCAAACTTGACAAACAACAGACCAACATTTCATCCCAATCTCATTTGATACAGATTTCGACGACGAACCCACTTGCAGGCCCCCATTCAAGAGATCAAGATTAGAGTCTGCGGAAGTGAGGAACAAGCAAGTCTGAAGATGATCAGCTTCGATGCTCAGTGACAAAGACAGATTATCAGATGATGATGCTGAGCAAGACTTGAGATCTGAAGAGCAGGATGAGGAGGTCAGATGACTTGAAGAGTGAAAAGATAGATTTTCAGATGCTGTCAGCTCAATGAACTGTGTCACAGCACCCATATTGTGCCTACAAAACTGCACAGATGGCACAACCCTTTTCAGCAGAAGTCAAGAAGTGATTCTGCAAGGCAGTCAAAGGCTGAGACACAAGGACTTCAACTTAGGCATCATATCTGCCGGCTAGAAGCCGGGGTATCAGATGCTGTCACTACAAGATCCAGCGGAAAGCATGTCACGGAGTGCGGTAGGGGGACGGATCTCCGCCGGGGTGCCTGTGGGAATGGTGGCCATCCGGACTTTTCATGCCTTTTGTGGGCGTCATATGAACTGGTTTCATTCTAACTTCCGACCCGGGCTCTGTTGCAGCAAATTCGTCGTATCCGGTCCCAATAATGTCTGCGATGTTGCAAAGAACGGCCGATGCGAATGCAAGCTTTACCGAGATGACCAAACAACTAGGACCAACATACTCCGCAAGCGCGATACAACTCCGAACCATTGATGATTATCACGGTGGCGGAGGCCCCAGTTGTTATATTGGACCTGGTTATCACGGACTGACCTGGGTTCATTAGAGAGGCAAACCCGCTCAATGTTGCTCTTACTTGAGCAAGGGATGGCCTGATCGTGGTTACCGATATTCGCAGCAATAAGACAATCCGAGGAAACTAGGGGGAAATGGGTTATGAAAGTCACCAAAGGTTGACGACTTCCACCTCTGTCAACCCACTTGACATACACCCATAACGGCAGCTGCCCATATGGCAGTCAATTCTTTTGCCCAGAAGTATGCTTAGCTACTTCCAAACAACAAGCCACTTTCAATCAACCATTATTGGAGGGCTCGCTCACATAGCTGACCAGCTACTGATGATTGGAAGAACTGTTATAAGTCTGAACAGTCATGTGTTTATTTGATTAATCCAAAGATTGTTACGTACCTTACAAGTCTACTACCGAAGGCGCAAGTGTTGAGGACAAGCGCTTTCTTCCATATCCCAGACTCCTTCGACCGACTCTGCCAGAAAGGGCTAATGGCTACCGCAAAGGCGTACGTGGCCCTTCCGCAAATTTGGCGGTTGTTCCAGATCAGACGAACCATGGCGTCTACCTTGGCCACGGTCTCCATCAATACCAGCGGCTAGATCTGGACTTTCAATCGAGCATTGACGGTTCGGCATGACGTGGCTCCCTGTTGACTTCGTCGACTGGATGGGGCACTTACTCGAGTTTCAGCCCCTACTGGGGGCTGATATCGGCCTGTGCGGTGAATGTTTGGGTGGCTGAGCTCTCTCAGCCCCCGTCGACAACCACTAGGTTCATCAGCTTTCCGGGGACAAACGCAGGAGGAAAGGGGGATTAGAGTTCACCTGTTGTTGCGGCAGGTGGGGTTTGTCTGTTCTGCGTGAGACGCACGACAAACTGGCTTCCTGTCCGAGGTCGCAGTTCCGTGCCAACTCGGCATATGTACCTAACGCCAGGGATATATGAAAATGATCGGCTGGTTGGTGAACACGGCGCGCACAGACATCATAATGTCAACCCACAACCTGACCAGTCCGACAGAGGAGGAAGTCAGACAAAATTCAATGCTCCAGATAATTCCTGTTTATGCGACCCGGATTGATCTGCGCGCTCCCCTGGGCAGGGGAGAATAACACGACTAGGGCGCTGTTAAGGCAGACAGTATGCCCGAAAGACTCATTTTGTATAACCCCGCACTATTCGGGAAGCTCTGTCAAAAAGGCCTTATGGACACGGGTAAAGCTTTTGTGGCGCTACCGGAAATCCTGAAACTCGTTCAAATGAGACGCACGATGGCGTCGGTGTTGACCACGGTCGAGGGGCAGACTATCCGGATCGGCGACACTATACCTGCATACTCGATCACAACCGAGACAACCGGGCAGCCAGCCGAGCCAACGGCAAACGTTATTAGTAGAGAAAACCTCTTTGCAAGAGCGGGAAACTCAGAAGTCTCGAAAATCAGGACAGGAAAACAAGACTCTGATCTTAACCTCGGACAACACAAAGCTACAACGAATACAAACCAGCAGTCGAGCCTCTACGTCGTGTTTGTGGGTCAGGTACTATATGACTCTACATACATGCGGTCGAGGGCATCCAAGACCCTTATGACGAGTTCAACCAGCAACGCAAAGCCCAAGTGCTGTACACCCTCTCAATACCCGGCATTCAGACCACCCTTAGAAGCACTTCATTCAGCTCGGAATTATCCTGGACGTGTCCGATCGGTCAATGGTGTTAAAATCCCTCCGCAAAGATCTTTTGAGGATTGTGAAGAATACACCACAGCCACTCCACTTCCTCACTTAGCTCAGACCGAAGAACCTTACCTCAAGTATGGCGGACAACGACTCTAACCGTGATGACGCGGACCACGATTCAGAGGTCGAGGAATTCATCAAACAGGAACCTGATTATAAGACCATCATCTTCACTAACATCACAGGCAGAAATGAGAAGGTGCTAGAATCAATGTTTGACATGGCTGCACCTAACTGCCGATCTCATCTCACTTTTGTATGCGCAGAATACTGGCATTCTTGCCTTCGGATACGCGTCCAAGTAAAAGTGGACGAGCAAGAGGAGTTCAAGATTGTAATTAAACTGAATGCGCGAAGCATTTCTGAACTTGCATATCAAGCGGTAGCAACGGGTTATTATTGGAGAACATGAGACAGATGTTATCAAGGCTAAAGAAATCGAGGATGAGGTGTTCCTGCTATGGATCATGGCCATACCTGGTTGCCCATATCGGTTCTTAGAGACGCTGTTTGGAAGAGTGACGACTGGTTTTGAGATAGAGAAGCTGTTGTGCCGAGCTAAGGATGATAAGGATTCGTTTCAGAAGGATGGAGTCGACTGGTTATGTCCAGGTACAGGGCTCGATCGCAAAATTCGTCACCGTCTTCTTAGGGCTGTTCGGTGTGTGCCCTTGATTCCCAGGTCAGCGAAGGGGGTTGAACATTTCCCTGCTCAGCATCTCGTACATCAAGACGCGGGTAAGCACCTCTGCACTTTCATCTTTCATTAAACAAACCACGCAACGCCCACCACCAAACAGTAATCAACGTGCCAAGAGACCTCAGTCTCATGGCTGCTGGCGAGGGCAGTGAACACCTCGCTGACTACCTGCTGGACTTCGCAGCAGGTGGTGAAGACTCCGACGTGATGGAAGACGATGCAGTGACCGCATCCTCGGAGATCGCATCGACGACTCGTCCCAAGAGGCGATTCAGGCATAAGCCGGGCTCATAATTTGTTGTTATCCAGCGGTTGAATACTTTCTCCGACCATGAGATGGCGGAGATTCGCCCAGCTGTTTCAGAGCTTGCCACCTTAGTCGAGCCACTCCCGACCTAGGCACAGGCATGCGACCACCTTGGGTTAGATCCCCAGTCCCTGGCCGTCAAACACAACAAGAAGATGATTCTGAAGCTATGGCAGGTAGTCAGGATATTATGGATGCTGCAGAGGAGGCCAAACTGATGGAGAGTGGGTTGGTCACAGATGACTGTGGACCCGACCCAGCAAGATCATCCTGATGCTTGAGCTGGTGGCACTAGCTTAAGATGGGGATTTAACTCCACCATCAGACCCTGTCTGACCATATCAGTAGTGCCTCTCATAGAACCCAGGTACAGTCACAACTTCATCAACGATGAAAAGAATGAGAATTCTTCTCTTCATGTGTCAACAACACCTGGGAGACAACGATAAGTGTGGTAGGAATTGGGGAGGGACAGAGATCTACAACACACTGCTTTGACAAGCTGAACACGGAGAATTTGAGTCCCTGACTATAGTTGTTCTTACAACCCATCAAACATGGCAGGTCGTCGATTTCAGCAAAGCCACATTAACCCGGAGAATGTCGGTATCGATTACCTCAGTGCAGTGTCCAACATTGACCTGACGGAAAGAAAGCTGGATGGGATAATAATTTCACTGAAACCTCACCAAATCTCCTGTCTAGCCTGGATGATACGCCAGGAAGAGGGAACACTTAGGCATGGGACACGTCCCACAAGATGGTTGAAAGAGACTCAGCAAAAAAAGAGAATTGAGGAGATACCATCTGTGGCTGCTACACAGGGAGGAATTCTAGGCGATGACCCAGGCCTAGGGAAGACCCTCGGAGCGCTCAGTTAATACAGCCAAAGGCAACGACGTTGATGAGAAGCCCGTCAGTTTCCTACGTTTTGTTGATTTGATACTTCCAATTGGTTCTGCGGAGATCTACGATCTGGTCGGCAGTCTCCAGCGCATGTTCAAAATAGCCACAATGTTTTACTGTAGATATAACCACATGAACATATGGACTTCCGGCAGAGCACTCAGAGTGTAGCAACAATTGACCTGACCGTGCCAAGGTATCGATATATTTACTACGGATATCTAAAACCCCCATACTTATCAGCCCCCTGGGTATATCCCTATGTTACCTGCGTACGCCAGATGACACACCACAGCCATTTAGGAACGCCATGCCGTACGAACCCGGAGTACCCATTGCAAACCCGTCATCGCTTCCTGCCCGCCTCCATATCCCTCCTTAGATGTCTGATAACCGCCCTATTCGTCTCCCGCTCAGCCTCTAGCGCCGCTACTCGAGCCTGCAGCTCTGCAATCGTGGCATCCTTCGCCTTGATCGCCAGTCTTGAGATATCTCGCCCTTTAGCAATCCCCTGAACCTTCAAAACATGCTTATTGAGCACAGCCTTGACCGCCGCCATCGCAGCCGAATCCATGCGCACAGCCGCATCGTGCAGCGTGTTAACAACATCCCTAACAAGCTCCGGCTCCTCCGCGCCCACACCTACGGCAGCATCCTTGAAACGGTGCGGCGTCGGTGTTTCCGCCGGCGACAACAGGCCTGCCGCGCTGGCAGTGGAGAACAAATTCATGCCGCGCATTCCTGTCGCTGAAGTTGTGAAGACGTCGTCAGTGGTGGGCGTTGGCCACGCACCGGCGCTGTTCTCCATCGCCTCATGCATTCTCTTCCCCGGACTGCCGGACCGGTCTGTCTTCAGCGCTTTCCGAGGCGTCTCCGGCGCCGGCATCGTGGTCACCGCCGCCCGATCCGCAGCCTTGAATAGCTCATCCTCGTCGCTGGAAGGCCATTCGAAACTATCCTTCCCTGCGTCCGCTGTCGTACTCCGGCTCTTCCGTGCCGCCAGATCAAATGCTTTGGAAGGCGTCCGAGGCGTCACAGGATTCGGAGTGGCCGTTCCCGACCGATTGCCCGAGCTATTCGATCGGCGTCTTGGGCCGGGAGCCTTTGTCGGTGTTTGAGGTGCGGGTCTAGGTTCTGAGCGGGCATTGCTCAGCACCACGGCTGCCTCTCTCGGTTTCGCTTCGTCGTCCCAAAGGAAGAAATTGCAACGCGTGTGCTGGGGCTTTTGGCAGGTGTAGAACCACCGCCCGTGATTCTTGCTGGCGGCGTTCTTGGTCTGGAAGTGCTCGGCCGGCTGACGAGGCTCGCAGTTGCAGTGCCAGACGCCGTCGATGAAACGACCTTTCAGTGGGACTTTCTGGATGTTATCAATGCCACCTCGTCCACGTCCGCGGCCTCTTCCGCGACCTCGAAACATTGCGTTGGTGGTTGCGTGTCCAAGGACTCTAGGGTCAGCTCATGTTATAAAGCAACCAAATCCTCATGGTTTGTTCTAGGCTTCTGGCGTATGTTCTGGCTTGGCCCGAACATGGCATACACCAAAAAGTGATAACTAGATGCACGTCATGGCTAAGTTAGTCCGATGTGACAAGAGTTCGATGACTCAGCACATCCGCTCGCAGCACATGGGCTGACTCAGCAGCGGAGAGCTATCACAAACAAATCAAAAACATACAGCAACGGGTATTCGCCGGTCATCACCGACCCGACTACTGGTCCGCCGATCTGTGGCTTGTGTATGGCAGAGCGGACGGGATGCCCAATTTTCCACAGGCTATGGCCGTATGTGGTTGATTTGCCTGTTAGGATGAGCTATGTGCCTTCGGCATCCATCCGCTGTTTGCGCACTCAGCCCCTGCAGTACTTTCAGCAATGCCTTTTTGTCATTATTATGGTTTCTATAGGGTTAGAGGACCTCCTGAAGCAGATTGAAATGAATGATGAGGTTTCATTTGAATAGGTTGTTAAACGTGCTCCATACGCAGAGGTCTGTATGACTGTGTGGATGCAGCAGTACGAAACAGGGAGATTTTCGCAAAGAACTCAGTTATAAATTCAAAAGATGTGCGGGCTTGAAGAATAATGTGTCCCCGGCCATTGCGGCCTTTGACTTGATACCCAGCAAAATCCTTCTCCCCTCCTTGGCATCATCGTTTCCATCTTCATCCCAAGTACAGTGCAACTTTGGGAGTTCCATCACGCTATTAGGACAAGAACCAATATCAGAACTCCTAGAGCTAGAGACGATGATTTGGTCCTTATCGCTGCCGGAGCGGCGGGCGAGGGCTTGTCTTGCGGACTCGCCAGACCAGTACCGCCAACACTTCCCGCGGTGCTTGATCCACTGCCGCTTCCGCCAACCACATCCCAGCTTGTGTACGTTGGCGTCGGCACTGCGCCCTGCGCTGTGGAGTTCGTGTAACTTGTGGCCAATACAAGACTCGTGGGCAGAGATTGACCGGAGGTAAAATCCGCGGTACTGATGATCACACCGGTGGCAGGTTTACTACTAGAAATAGTAGAGGTTTTCTCGTCGGTGGTTGGGACGTCGGAGGTGAGAGAGCTGTTGTAGTATTTGGCCGAGGATGAAGAGTGTGATGCGGTCACGGTCTCAGTTGCTAAGTACTGGGTGACCATAGAATTGTTGCTGACACTGGAAAGCGGAGTAGGTGCGGTGGAGGTCATTGAGGGTATTGCCCCTTGAGATTGGGCTGAGTGGGACAAAGACAGGTTGGATACTGGCGAAGCCAAGGAGGAGATCGGCATGGATTCGTACACAAGAGACATCGTAACTGATTATTGCCGGCGGTCGAGTTGAGTAGTATTAGGGCAACAAGAACTGGAATGTGAACAGTATGAAGTTGCGGGTAATCGCGAGGCGTCAGAGATAAGGAAGAAAAGAAACATATCAGGATGTTCAGCGCCAGTCTGAAAAGTAGACCTAACAAAGAACGGAGACCTGAGAGAATTGGCGTCACAGCTCGCCGTTTGCAGAAACCCTTTTCTATGTTGCCTTACACTCGCTTATGTAAATCTGGATCGCATCAGGAATGAGAAATCTCAGGTAGAGAAGGAAGAACATTGAACAACATGAGATCGACAGTCAGAAAAGGCCTAGGGAAGTTGGTCAAGATACGAGCAGCTCAACACTGGTCGCAAGTATAAGGCAGCTGAAAGTGGACTCTCAAAGACGAAAGCTGCACTCAGCTACATTCATACCACCATTGAGGCTTGAAGAGATGCTGAGGTTCTCTCCATGTAACGTTATGGCATTGATGTTCTCTTCATATCCAACTCTGAGACTGGTGATACCCTTCTGCTCGGGCAAGACTTGAAAAGGGAGATGACCTTTTATCAATCTACCTATCTACCTATACCAAACATCGTGGCGTGCGTACAGAAAGAGAGCTGAAGAATTCCAAGAGAATGGATCGGAGAAGTAAAAAGAAGCACGTCGACTCATCACAAGTGCACCAGACTAAAAGATACAGCGTGTTGAGAGAGACAAGGTACTTTATTATGTGCTCTACCTACCTCTACCTTACACCGAGGGCAGCTTAGTAATGACACTGCTTACCTAAGGCCAGGAACCTTACTTCGCAAAGCCGAGGCTGGACCGAGTCCCTAACGTTGCCCTAAGGTACTGTAAGGTAGAAAACGTTGAATATCAGCGACCAATCATAGTCGTTTGCTGCGCACGTGCGACAATCCATTCGACGACATTTTCCTTCAATTTAGGGTTTCTCTCTATCAAATCCACCACACTAGGTAGTGTTGAGACTTTCCTTAAGCACGTTACGTTCAAGATGGCACGACCCACGTTCTTGCAGACCGCCACGTGCTCAATCCCACAATCCCACAATCCCTCCGCACTCAGCCCTCAAGCCTCACCTTGTCCTCACCAGCGAGATCTGTCCTTGCTGTCGTATCGTATACGGGAGGGCCGGCGTGACCCGGCCAGCCACCAGTCTAGGATCTTGCAGATCTTCCAGCCGACAGTGCAGCCGCACCCTGCTCTCGCAGACCCAATCATCTCGCAGCGTTCGGCGCCCGTCGCAACTGCAGTAATACCTGGTAATATCGCATTTGTGAGTCGCTACGCGGATATCGGGCAAGGAACCTTAGGTAGCTTTAGCACCCTCAGTTGAGAAGAGCTAGGAGCCATTCATACAGCCGGAGCTTGAAACGTGCTGTTAGAATTCTCCGAGGATATTCACACCTAGATCTCGACGTCGTCTAATAGCTATAATGTCGAGAGTCCTTTTGAACAACACTCACTCTTCGCGAGACTGCTAAGGCTGTTCCAGCTAGAACGACTACTCTCTAACTTGTCGAGTATACAGCTCAAGTTCAGCGAAGATCATACGGTGCATTCGATCTTGGATTGAACCCTGGTGCGCATCAGCTTGGCTCGCTACTGGTCGAGAGTTCAAGACTATTCAGAGACTACATCAACCTACTCTGAATCAAACTTCTAGCTACCTTGTCGTTTACGAGCTTCTACCAATGGAGAAACCCTTGGCTACTGCTCCCGGCGTCGGTGGATCTAGCACTTATACTCCGCATCGTGAGATGAACCTCAACGAGAGGGAGATCTTTGACTACCTCGTTCATCCAGATGACAGTTACACCTCGGAAGGTGTATACTGGGCCGATCTACCCTTTGCGAAGCGTGTAGCATTCGTTAGCAGCTATGATGCGAAGGAAGCAGTGAGGGAGCTTAGGAACATCGGCAAAATGATAAAACGTGATCCTCTGAGCCCCGTTTCTTATTATTTCAAGAACATGGTCATTCCAGGTGCAGGGCTCGGTTTGGAAGGGTCTGTCTGATCCTCGAATATCAGGTTGCCTCGTTAACACTAACAGCCGGAGCACAGGTACGTGCTTTTCTCAATCGGAAACGTCAAGCCGCTCTTCCAAAAGGCTTTCCCCGCTTGTTGGGGAAGCAACCCCACGATCTGCAACCCCACCTGGATTGCTGCGGTGGACTACCTCGAGATTTGCGGCATCATCGTCGGTCAGATTCTTGTTGGTATAATCGGTGACTGGTATGTACCTTGAACCTAAATCAATTGAAATGTATTGGTCACTAAAGGTCGGCTCAGGCAAGGTCGTCGATTTGGTCTCATTCAGGATGCGATTATCATGTTCATCGGTCTTCTCATGCTGACAGCATCTTGGGGAACTACGCAAAGTGGCTTCGTTATCTGCTACTGTTGGTCTCTGTTCTTCTATGGGGTTGGCGTTGGAGGAGTAGGTGAAGACTCAAGCTACGCTACCTTCCGAGGCTAAGTCTTTCACTTAGGAGTATCCCATGACTGCGACCTCTGGGATGGAGAACGCCGTCGGATCTGGAAAGATCAGTACTAAGGAAGACCGACTTCATCGTGGGCGGAAAGTGACCTCTTCCTTCCTGATGCAAGGATGGGGTCAATTTTTCAACCAAGCCATCCTGATCATCCTGCTTCTTTGCTTTCACCACGGCAGTGGTAACGCGCCATATTCCACGGTCGCTGCTCAATGGACTTTTCGCGTATCTTTCGCCATCCCAGCCGTGGGGACTTTGTGGCTCGTTTACTACCGTACATACCAAATGAAGTCCGCCAGCAAGCAATTGGATGCGGCCAAGAAGAAGAGCAAGGTCACTGGGTACGATGTTGCGTCTCTTAGACTTACTATTACATATTTTGGTCCGCGCTTGCTGGCTACCGCCGGAGGATGGTTCGCCAACGACGTATTCTTCTATGGCAACAAGCTATTCCAGAGTGAATTCATCAGTGTCATCAGCCCTCAGACCACATCTATCATGCCTGGATGGCTGTACAACCTGCTCAACGTAGGAGTAAGCCTTCTAGGCTACTACATGGCCTGTAAGTTTGTCATCAATGCTAAGAAGTACGGCCAGGCTCCTTCGGCTTACCATCATGCAGCTTTCTTAATTGACAACAAACTCTACGGTCGGAAGAAAATGCAGATAATCGGCTTTTTGATGGACTTCATCCTCTTCGTTGTTCCAGCGTTTCATTACAAATATTATACCACCAAGGGGCACATCGGAGCCTTCCAAGCGATGTACTTCCTTTCGTCGTTCTTCAACCAGTTCGGTCCAAACGCAGTTACGTTCCTTGTGGCAGCTGAGGTCTTTCCAACGCCCATCCGCGCGACCGCTCACGGTTTCTCTGCGGCTGTCGGGAAGCTCGGCGCCTTACTCGCTGCGGTCATGTACAACTACATCAGCACACAGCAGAAGTTCTACATCGTTCCTTGGTTCGGACTGATGGGGATGCTCTTGACCTGGCTCTTCCTTCCTGACACGACCGGCCTGGATCTGAAAGAGCAGGAGCGCCGTTGGCAGTTTATTCGTGCAGGTATGGAGCATGAGTATCATGGAACTGCGGTACACCCCAAACATCTCTCGTTGTGGGAGAGATTTCGTGGTGTAGGGAAATACTTCGATCCTGAGTTGGATTACAAGCAGAAGATCGAGGAGATGAGGTTGGATTGGGAGGTAAACCAAGCCAGGAAACATGAAGAGGAGGAGGCAGCCCATGATCACGATGTCCATGATGATAGCGTCTGGTCTAGTGATGTCTCGACGTTCTTCGAGAGGACGAGTCGAATCCCTTTGGTTGAGGGCAAGGAAAAGTACGACTCTAGCTCTAGTCCAGAACGGGATGGGATCTGAGGCGCTGAGTGTTGTTGAGTAATTCCCCGTACGGGTTTCGGCTTGCTTTGCTTAGAGGGTTTCGGCATATCGGCTGGGTTTGGCGTGGATGTTTTGCACGTTATGCTGAGTAGCAATTTCATCAACCCACCTAATCAAGCTCTTGAATTATTTGTGAATTCCAGAGTCGGAGATGATTAGGGCTGATTACATAACCGAGCTAAGATACCTTATCCAGGGAGCCAGAGGGGATCCTAACTAGCATCTTTTCGCTTACAGTAACCTCGGCAGCGAAACGTCAGATCTTAATCCTCCCCGGACTTTCCTGTTCCACCCAATCAAGCCGTACGATCCATCAACTTCAAACAGAAATGGGACCTCCTACAGGTGCTCAAATCATTGCGCGCTCTCTTCGCGATCTCGGTGTCACGGTCCTTTTCGGTATTGTTGGCATACCTGTGGTGGAGATTGCGGAGGAGGCTATCAATCTTGGGATTCGATTCATTGGATTCAGAAACGAGCAGGCGGCCAGCTATGCTGCGAGCGCGTATGGTTATCTGACGGGGAGACCGGGGGTCTGTCTTGTGGTCGGCGGGCCTGGTGTACTGCATGCAATGGCTGGTGTACGTTCACTCGGTTCTTACTGCGCATAGCATTGGTGACTTGCAGTCTGGCTCGTCTCGGACTGCAGCCGTCTGGTTCCCGACCACGTGGACTCACGCTTACGCTTGAAGCATATTTTATAGATTGGCAACTCTTCCGTGAATGCGTTCCCACTTCTTCTTCTCGCCGGATCGGCCGAAAACCACCTCGTCGGCAAAGGTGCCTTCCAAGAACTCGACGCCGTCTCCCTCCTCACGCCGCAAACGAAGCTTGCCATCCGCCCTCCCGCTCTCGAAGCCATCCCAGACGTCATACAGAGCGCTTACAGGTCATCATGGTATGGACGGCCTGGGACGGGATTCGTAGATCTGCCCGCGGATATAATACAAGGGGCGGTGGAAGACGCAGAGGACGTGCAGGACGCGAGCATAGTACCGGATGCGCCAAAAGGTGGTGCAGAAGAAGGGAAGCTGGTCAGGATCGCACAATTGTTAAAGAACGCGAAGGCACCGCTGGTTGTGATTGGGAAGGGGGCCGCATATGCGCAAGCCGAAGGTGTCATTAGGGAGCTTATCGATAAGACTCATATACCGTTCTTGCCGACTCCGATGGGCAAGGGGGTCGTTGCCGATTCCCATCCTGCCAACACAGGGAGTGCCAGATCTACGGCACTGAAGGAGGCCGACGTCGTGCTTGTACTTGGGGCCAGGTTGAACTGGATATTACATTTCGGCGATGCACCAAAGTGGAATCCGAAGGCGCGGTTCATACAGGTTGATATCTCGGCGGACGAGATTGGGAGAAATCGAGGAGATGCTGAACTGGGAATAATCGGCGATGTGGGAGTGGTCGTTCGACAACTCACACGGCAACTGGGGTCCTGGAGATACGATATCCGTCAGTCCGAGTTTGTCAAGAGACTCGAGTCTGCAAAGGCCAAGAACGAAGCCAACGCCGCGAAGAAGGCGAAGGAGGACAAGACACCGATGACCTATGCGCGCGTTTTCGACGTCATCAAATCGACCCTGCATCGTCTCAGCCCGCCCGAAGATGGCGGCGTCGTCTACGTCAGCGAGGGCGCAAACACGATGGACATCTCCCGGAGCGTCTTTACCGTCGAGCACCCGCGTCTGAGACTGGACGCCGGTACGCACGCAACGATGGGCGTCGGACTGGGCTACGCGATCGCCGCACACGCAGCGTACAACGGCGCGGGCGCCGAGGGTAGTGCGGGGCCGGCCAAGAGCAAGAAGATCGTTGCGTTGGAGGGCGATTCGGCGTTTGGGTTCAGCGCGATGGAGGTGGAGACGATGGCGCGGTACGGCATGGATGTACTCATCTACGTCATCAACAACGGCGGCGTCTACCACGGCGACTCCGACGACGCAGAGACGTGGCTCGCGATGCAGAAGAAGACGGGAGAGGGCAGGAGGGAAGGCGGGTTGAGGAGCACGAGTTTGGGCTGGGAAGTTGGGTATGAGAAGATCGCCGAGGCGTGCGGAGGGAAAGGGTTCCTGGTGCGCACGCCGGAAGAGCTGGAGAGGGCGACGGTGGAGGGCTACAGGAGCCCGAGCGTTTGCGTGGTGAATGTCATGATTGAGGCGGGGAGCGCCAAGAAATTGGAGTTTGGATGGCAGGCGAGCTCGAAGAAGGCCAAGAGGTCGAAACTGTAATCGAGGAGAGTAGCATTCCACGGCCGTTTGATGTGTGTCCTTCGGCGATCAATGTATATAGGCAAAGATATCAACCTTTCATGTTCATACTACCTAGTTGTTTTATCCGAATCCTCCACTTCTCTCAACGGTACGTCTTGCTCAACGACACCGAGTGATCGTAGATACAGACCGAACGCCGCATCCTCTCCCATCTGCCCTCGACACCGACCCAACTCAAACGTAGGACAACGATGCGCTTGCCGCTACGTTTATCGATAGGGCTGACCTCCCCGAGCCACGCTCGGACTTTCCTTAACTCCGACACCTAACGACGGGCCCGAACGGCAACTTTCGGCAATTTACCACGCAAGCGAACCGAACACCCCGTCAAAACTTGCCATAATGAAAACAGCCCCGAACCTTGGCTCAGCCATCGTCAGCTTCGTTGGTAAGCAGCCTTTAAAGAAGCGGGCCGGGCTGACCCATCATGGCTCTCTGTTCATGCACCGATGCACTGACTGAACTCGTTCTGAAGGGATGCTACGGTTGCGTTCGTGCTGACTTTGCTTACAGTACAGCCCTGTGAGTCAGTTTTAACGCCTGCGTTGCGGTAGCTTCAGGATCCGAGGGGGCCGGTGGGTGGGTACCTCGACCATACGAAACGGTGAACGGCGTTTGGGATGACGCCGAGGGAACGTGAAGCTTCAGGGTTTTTGCTCACTCTTTAAGGCCGGGATGCTGCGGATTTCAATCCGGCTGTGCTTACATTTGTGCTTACATATCAGATAAGCTCGAAACAATATACGAAGAGTGTTATATTCAGGTCTGCTCTACAGAGCTTTTTCTTGTTCTTTCGTTTCTCGTTTCTGTATATTGTCGTTTCGATATATATGGGCGTTTGACTCAAAGAGCTTGGGAGTACTGTGGAACCGAATCATGTCGGCCACGGTGATGGCTGCGCAGACGACGCATTACTATTCATGGACGGTCGCGATGAATGCGACGTCGTCGATCATCAACATCGACGAGATCCGACCGGCCCTGGCGCAGTTGGCGGATCAGTTCCCGTTGGCGATGGCGTCGCTGCTGGTACCGACGTTGCTATTATACTTGTCGATCTACGCGCGTGTCATTGGGCATTACACGGCGTACAAGGTCCTGACGTTCGGCTCCGTTGCCGCATACTTTACCTGTCCTTACGTCACGCCGGTACATTGCGGACCGGTAAGATGTCTGCAGAACTTCGCAAGTATGAAAGACGTTGCCGTTGTCGTCGTTGTAACCGGCGAAGCAAGCGAGTGCTGATTATGAGCGTCAGTTGCGATCGGAACGATGAAAGCGCTCGACATATTTGCCCGCCGACACACCTTGCCCGTCTACGCGTCTAACCCCCGGCCTCGGCCGTGGCTCTTCGCCCTGGTCGTCTTGACCGAACTGCGCTACGAGTCGTTTACACCGAACCATATCCGTGTCGCCAAGGACGCCGAGAACTTCTCCGAACCCATGCAGCTAGCGATCCACACCGGGGTGTTTATGGCATTGCAATCTCTGCCTCAGATCTTCCCCACGGTTTTGGCGTTTGAGGTGCTCTTATCTATCTACATCCTGTGGACCAGCATGCACTTGGTGCTCCGCTACAAGAGTTCCCCAGCCCTCTTCGGCCCACTATATCTAGCCGACTCGCTGACTGGCTTCTGGAGTGAAACGTGGCACAACGCATTCGCTTCGCCATGCCAATCCCTCGCGTACAATCCCATCCGCATCACCCTTCCCAAGTACGGTGTCCCTGTCAGAATAGCACGCGCATTTGGGGTGATCGCCGCGTTTGGACTTATGGCCATCTTCCACATGTACGCTCTCGCTCCGATATTACCGAGAAGTAGCCTGATCCGGATTGGGCTATTCTTCCTGTTGAACGGGATAGGGACGGTGGCGGAGGGCTTGCTTTGGGGGAAGAGGAAGCATTGGGCGAAAGTCGTACTGGCCTGGACGTTTGAGACGCTCTTGGCGACATGGACGGCTCAGGCAGCCCACATACCCAACGGGCTCAGTAAAATTCCTTGGAGAGATATGTGTGGACCGCCGAGCGAGTGGTGAATGGACGACCGTCACGTCTGTTGTTTTCCTTGTAATCTGCATCACATCGGCATGGAGTTGAGCTCGGCATGACTAGATATACCTTGTGCGAATTAGCTCCCTTGAGTTATTGTTCACCTGTTCTGTTATATGTCATGCCTCCCAGTGAGAAGGGACGTGAGTAATCAGATCGACTCCAGGGTACATGAAGAAATCAGACTGTGCCGACCACACCGCGGCCGTTAAGCTGTAAGAAGAGAGATTTTGCGACTGGAGGCATGTAAAATGCCCTAGTTGTAAGAGGAAGGGCTCACGCGACCCATCTTACGAGGATAGAAAAAGGCCCAAGCAGCATGGTCGGCAGATGGGTCTTCAAGAGAGTCATAATGGTGCTCCTGCCCTACAGAACTGCTGCTGTATCAGTACCTTAGGTCCTCAAGTTCTGTAAGTGTCTTTGAGTGCACTGATGCGGTAGTTGTCAGACGCTCAAGATCTCTGTTAGTATCCCCTGCACCTTGACTTTGCGAAGCCGCAGTTACATGTTGATTTGATCTGTATCTTATGACTGCACAATGTCGGTATGAATCCATCCTTTGGGGTCCTTACAGGAACAGACCTTGTCCTGAATCTTGCCGAAGCTGCTCAGAACAGAGTCTGTTGTCGCGTCAAGTATACGACCAGTCTTTTCTCCGCACCCGAGTGCTGGACGATAAACGTTCAAGAGTACTTTGGATATCTACAGCTGTCTGTTCGAGGGTCACACTCCTCAGGTAGAAAGGTATCCGAGACCTAATTCTAGGCTTTTATTAACAGAAGACAATGAAATAAGGTTGTATATTTACTGTAAGTTACCTACAGTTAATCTTGCTTAAGGTATTTGAGCCTAGACCCTAGGTTTCATGTGATTTACGCGCTTGTTATTAGTAATCACGATTGTCTCAGATTTAGAAATGGGTAAAAGACTTCGCTGATCCATGCAACTGCATAAAAGACTCAGATGATAGTCAATCTGTAAAAAAGACTCAGATAGACTCAACATTAAATGTTAACTTGAATAGTCTTTGTGTCTTAGAACATGTTGATGTGTCAAAATGTAAATAAACATTAGGATAGTAAACAGACAAATAAACAATAAATATTTACATATTTAAATTGCTTCTATTTACTAATTATGTGATCTACAGCATGTAGAGACATTATATTTTATTTGATGACATGTGCTGCAGCAATGAACTGCATTTTTCAGTCTTAAATTCTCATCAGCATTTCTCAAATCATTCTGATGCAGCTTATGTGAAGCATACATATTCTTCATTCAAATTTGCTTCTTCTTAAATCTTCTGTAAGACACATAAGTGTGTGAAGAATTGCACTTCATGTTGTTGATAGAATGAAGATTGCTGACATTAACAGCTGTCATCAACTCAGAATAAATGACAGTTCAGACTGTTACTGAGAGAATGATGACAAGATTGAAATGTGTTGAATGATGAATGTAAACATTAAATGCTTAATGACAGTGATGTGTTTACTATAAACAAAGAATTAGCGCTGAAGTAAAGTCTATTCAAGTCTTTTTTTTGGGTTGACTACCATCTGAGTCTTTTATGCAGTCGCATGGATCAGCGGAGTCTTTTACCCATTTCTAAATCCAAGACCTTTCAGGTAGTTGTGTGGTTATGTACCTAAGGTCTTGGCAAGCTACCTACCTACCTTAGGTACAGGACACTTCTTGTGGATGTTGTCATCTTCGTGATACCGTTTTAACTGGGATCAATCTCCCAAGACGTTGAAACAAGGCGCTTTGCAATTGCTTGAATCTGCTTCTGTCATGTCATTCCTTATCAAAGACCACCTCATCTTGTCAACATGGCCGTCGTCCTCTCACGACATGATACTTCAACATTCATTTCTCATCGCTGGCTGCAGCTACTTTCCTCTTCTCTATTCTTAATGCTCGATGTATGCTCCTCAAAGGGCTGCTACTCCTCCTAAAATAACACTATTGTCAATTTCCCAGACTATATTGATCCGTGCGGTATTGTCTCAACCATATCGACTGTCCTCAACTGCTGCGCCCTGCAGTCAAATAATAGCTGCCTCTCAGCTTCTCTCTGCTTTAACCCTAATCAAGTCGGAGGTGCCTACTATTTAAGCTTATGCACTGATCCGACGTACACAGCACCTGAGTGTCCCCAATACTGCAGTAAGTATTGTCTATTTTTATGTCCCCAGCACATATTGCATTCGATCTAGAGCGAACATGTTCTAACTGAGCGCAGGTAGGCGCGATAACCAGTTTGAGCTTGGCGTGGTGTACGATAGCGCAGGTCAAATTTGGCGCTGCTGCAGTACAAATTCCGATGGCTCAGCCAATTGCTCGAACCCAACGGGCGAGACGTTCTCGGCGCCTCCCCCTAGCAATCTTTCCACTATATATCCAGCCCTATCACCGTCCTTGATATCATCAATATCTACACCTGCATCGCGCTCATCTTTGTTGTCATCGCCCTTTTCGAATCCTACGACGCAGACTTCAACCCCAATCTCAACCTCGACAGCGGCCTCAACCTTGATAACGGTATTAACCTTGATAGCGGCATCAACCTCGACAGCAGCCTCAGCCTCGACAGCGGCCGCAGCTTCGATAACGGCGTCAACCTCGACAGCGGTATCAACCTCGACAGCAGCCTCAGCCTCGATAACGGCGTCAACATCGACAGCGGCATCAACCTCGACAGCAACCTCAACCTCAACCTTAATCCCCTCCTCTACAACCACGAAGAACACCCCCATCACCCTAGCCTCCATTTCCACGCCCACGACGTCTATCCAGCCGACCAACAACAACAACAACAACAACAATTACAACTACAAAGGATTAGCCACTAGTGACATCGTGGCTCTTAGCGTTGGTATACCCGGTATAATTGCCACCGTTGTCGGAGCATACTTTACATACGTTGGGGTCAGAAACAAAATGCGTTAGAACCGGCTCGGGAGGAGTCAGAGGCTACATTATCGGATTTTGGAGAGGTCATCTGCCCTTGGTGTAGGGTTCATCATCTGTAGGCGCCTATCCCACCGTCAAAGCTATGAGTGTGGAAGGTGAGGGGTGAAGCGACAGGGAGCGGATGTGGGACGCGGAGAAGGATGGAGTACGTATCCATAGAGAGCCGCCTACTCCCGAAGATGGCTGGGAGCTAGGTTGGGGAGAGTCTTTGGACATGAGCGCTGAACAGAATCTGCAGGAGAGTAGGGGATGGTGAAGAGATCTGCACTTAATTTGGTAGAACATCTGCAAAGAGCGTACAACGATGCAGCTCATAGGCTAGTGGATAATATTGTATGAGGTTCATCAAGTCTACCTATAATAAATCATCCATTGACGGTGAAATCGTCTATCGAGAATCTTTCGTAATGTGAAAACTTCCTTATGCAATTGCCAACAAGCCTTCTGGTCTATCCTCAGTTCTAGTCATTCCCTCGACCATCTCCAACCCCTCCGGGTGTTCCAGTGTCCTCTTGCACAGCTCACACTATCACAGTAAAGGTCTCCTTAGAGCCCACTTCACCGTCACAGTTACCAACTCCTTCGCAGCCTCTGCGGCACTGACAGTCACAGTTGCCACTTGCTCCGCCGCTTCCGTAGCAACCATCACCACGGCCGGTGCCACCACTGCCGTTGTTGACATCGGCTCGTCACCGCCAAGAATGGCTCTTGATGCCGCTCCATAGCATCCCATGTGGGGTCTGTTTTGACTGCCGAAAGCCATGCACGAACAAGAGTGGAAGGTGTCTGGCAAAGGTTGATAGATGAGGCAAAAGCCGGAAATTTTGTGAACGCCTGAGCCTACCTTAAGCCGCAGTGTCAACATGGAAATGATTGAGCCACAACCTTATGCAATCATATGTGATGTGACGGACAGGTCAGTTCCCATGACTCAAAAACATCTTGCTGTTCAAATAGGAACGGCGATTGCAATAGTCTAGACTGCCACAAGGCCGCATAGCTTCAAGAGTGTTAACAAAGCAGCATAGAGATTTACATGGCCATTATCAAGGTAAAGGCGATACGGAAGCCTGTCGCAGCAACAAAACACTCGATACTCGACACACGCTGTTGCCAGTAGGCGAAGCGACCTCGAAATGCGCTGATGCTTCTCGAACTTATCGTCTCTTTCAGACAAGCCAGCCTCCAGTGCCGAGTCGAAGGTTCAGTGCTATCGGTCTGGAACAGAGGTTTCAGCTGTTGATTCGCATTGTGTGTGCTTCGCCGGCTGATTTGTTGCATACCTAGGTAATCGACGTTTCTGCTCAATGCAAGCGGAAGGTCCAGGCGGCTGCAGATCTACAAATGCATGTTTTATCTTCGCCGTGATATAATCCAGAGAGAGGTGAGTAGAAGCCAATGTGGTGATTGAATGTTTATTCTTTGAGTCGGGGTAGCGCTTAGACCGATATTCGCGGACATTTCCATTCATGACAACTCCTCGTATTTGTACCTATAACTTACTCTGTACAGATGCTGTAGATGATTCCGTAAATGAACAGATGTAAGACCGTTAGAGGTGCGGCGAATAGGTGTTCGGCGGGTCTGACTGACCATACCAAGGATCACCCGGACTCGCGCGACAATAGAGCGGCGCTCCGCCGATATCTCGGAAGTGATTCTTGGCACTGACGCGACGGAAGCTACCGCGTAATTAATTTACTTGCAGATTGCTGTCCTTGACGTGTAACTCTGACAGCTTCCACTCGATATCAAAGGCGATCTCCAGACCCCGATAGTCTTCTTACCTGTTCCACAACGCTATAGATAATCACTTTGTAATCATGTATCTACCGGCCTGTGAAAATTTGGGCAATGACTTTGATTTCCGCTCATCTATACCTTCCTTCACCACAAAGGTCACCGCGACCACGACCATGACGTGGAGTCCACCAGCACCTATGTCAAAGAAGAGAAAGATCTTGCATAGCACGGACGAAAACTCGATCATCCCAAGGTAATCACAAGAGTCTCTCATAGCAACGTTGAACTAACGTCTGCTACAGCCCGTCATGGCGTTCGTACACCCCCATACAAACTTTCGAATCTGCATATTCAAGTCCTCAGACCCCCTCAACTTTCCCTTCGAACTCAATAGTTGATACAAATGCCCTTCCTCACCCGAAAACCCTGAAATCTTCGACCTATTTCCGGCCAGTTGGGCAAGCTCGCCTCAAAGTCCCCCGGCTCTCCAATTCCCCCAAATTCCACTCTATCGAGCCACCTCCACCGGGGCGGTCACTTGCCTCACCAAAGTCAAAGTCACAAGTCCTATCGCCCCGCCACATCTGTCACCGCCGCCCGACCACAACGCTCGTTCTGGACTCTTTCGCCGACTGCGCCAACTGTGGGTCACGGACCTGCTTCGTTTGTCTGCGACGATGCGAGGGACTGCTATGCGGCGAAATGAAAACGGTGTGCAGTCGGTGTTCGGTAGAGAGGGGCGAGGTTGGGGTAGTGTCATGTTTGGAGTGTCTGGAGTCCGAGTTCAGGGGGTCTGAAACGAATATCGAGCACTTGGAGGGGTTGGGGCTTGGAGAAGAAGGTGGAATGGGTCGGACGGTGGACTGGGTTATTCGACAGCAGGAATTGCGGGGACTCTGATATAAAGAAGGTACTGACTGAACGTGCCGAGCGAGAGCAGTGATACCCCCTTTTTGCAATTTGCTTGTCTTGCAGCAATGGACATATTTGCCAGATTAGCACATACCCATAACTATCTCTATGCTCTGAAGCCTGGTCAGGACTCTTGTTATCTCTGGATATGGCATCTCCCATTTGATCATGGACAAGAGAGAGCGCGCCCCCTGGCTTTCCCCTACTCAACCACACTCGCTTGAGGGCAGCTTCTGCGGATGGAAATATGTCAAACATAGGAGGAGTGGCTAGTGGAATGAACGTGTAATCATAAGTGTCTAGCTACTCTATGGAAATGTGGCCCTATAAGAAGGCCTCCAATCGGCGAAAGGAAAAACTTTTATCCGTAGCAAACTGTTTGCCCTAGCAAACTCCGCATGTTCCCGAAACCTCCGTAGGGCTCCGAAACCACTAAGGTAACGAAACGAGGCTGAAAGTTTGACAAAATATACTCTGGCTCATGTGTCAACGCCAAGCTCGCGGATGAGCACCCGCTATCGGAAGTGTGCTCTGCGGGAGGGCCTTCAGGCACTGGTACTGTCAGTTCGGATACATCAGGAGCAGTACATTACGATTCAACAACGAAACACGATCGTATGTACACGCGGGCATTCCATGGTCGAGATGCCATTGTAAACCCGTTACCAGAAGGCTCGAAAACTGATAAGGCCTCCGTTCCATTGGGCCATGACAAGATGGTACGAGCAATAAACCGAGTAACGTTCCACTGTGAAATATCACGCCCTGAAAAGGATATTGTCGAAACCTCTAGTGGACATAAAACACCAATTGCACAAAGTTCTTCTTATACATAGAGGTCAGTCTAGCAAATGAGATACATTGCCATTGTGTTCCAGACCAACCCCGAATTGCTCTTCGCATCAAAGCTGGAAATGGTGCGAAGGTGCTAAAGAATATTGTTGGAGTGTTGTTGCTGGCAGAAGATTACCGATATCTTATGTAATCATGTCTATGTGCGATTCCGAGCTAGACTTAGTAAATAGCTAGCCTGAAAATTATGGAAGTTTCGATCTTAATTATTTCCTGCTCCCTACAAGAGAAGTCATAAGACACTACGATTCAATCGCTGTCATCAACCCACTCTATCTTGTCGCTATCACGAGTCTAGTGCAAGATGTAAGTAACAAAGCTGATGCAGTACTGGTTGCGCTGGCTGACTTGACCTGTCCAAGGTATTGCCTCCGCCGAACCGCGTTCCGCATCCTTTCCTCGTCACCCTTGTCGATAGCCTCCAAACCTCGCTCAATCGCTACCGTTCCTTCATCGGTTCTCCGCATTAGCCGTCAATCATTTGTCATAAGAACACATAAACGTTTCGCAAGCGACGATGTAAACACCGCCGAGCCAGAGGCCGAAGGTGCAACGCCAGCAGAAACCTCCTCTCACTCAATCGCTGCGTCATCGGATCCCGATCCCTCCACGACGACAGAAACAGATGTTCCCTCCTCTGCAGACCAAGAGGATAACTCAACCATCGCGGCTGCGATCAATTCTGTAAAAGAAACGGCCTCTGCCCAGGTCGCTAATACCACGGAAGCCATCATTGGATCCGCAGAATCCGCAAAACAAGCTGCTGCGGATGCCGCTGCTGCAGCCGGTTTACGTTTCGCACCGAAAGGCCAAGAGGAGACCGATACAAGCCAGTCAGACCGCGGCAGCCGCTTCGTTGGGAAATCCTCGGATCCATCAACGACCCTTTACGTTGGTAATCTGTATTTTGATGTCACTGAGGATGACCTGAGACGGGAGATGGAGAGGTATGGGACGGTGATGAGCGTTAAAATTATTTACGATGGAAGAGGCCTCAGCAAAGGGTAGGCAATCTGACTTCCTTGAGCCAACCAGATGCATTTCAAGGCTCATAATTATTCCTCTCAGATTTGGTTACATCGATTTTGCCAATGTCGAGCAGGCTGGCCAAGCGATCGAGGGCATGAATCAACAAGTCTACGAAGGTCGTAGGTTGACTGTGCAGTATTCGTTGAAAAAAGATCCGCAGCAGCCGAAACAGACCGGAGCTGTCAAGGCGGAACCTAGTAAAACACTGTTCATCGGCAACATGTCTTTCGAGATGTCCGATAAGGACCTCAACGAACTCTTTCGAGATGTCCATAACGTCATCGATGTTAGAGTCGCTATCGATCGGAAGTCCGGACAGCCGAGGGGGTTCGCTCACGCGGACTTCATCGATGTGAGGAGTGCGGAGAAGGCTTTTGAGCAATTGAAGGGTAAGGAAGTCTACGGGAGACGGCTGAGGGTCGATTACAGCGTCCCTTCGTCGCAGGTCAAAAGACCGAGTCAGGCACCAACGAGAGGAATGGGCTCTTAGAGGGAGAGCAATCCGGGGGTAGGCCGAGAATGTCATGGTTTGTTAGGCGTTCTCTCGTAGACATAGTCTGATTCCATCCGCATTTCCCTGGGGCACTTTTGTTTCAAGACTTTCGGCTTCTCTCGTGTCCTTATCCTCTTCCATAGCGTTTTTGTACGAGCTGTATCATAATATGGAGCAGATCTGGCCGCAAAGAACGCCCCTTTCCACTCTAAGGTCTCTTGGTACGATTTTGAACGTTTGGCACAGGATACACGTGATCTCGCGTAAACTTTTAGCAAACCTCGGAAGTTGGAAGCAGCAAGGGCCGAAAGTCACTTGGGGGCCGATGAAGGGCGAAGACTTACTGTAGAACTCCCACACAAGCACTCCTCACAAGCACCTCACACCTGATATTGCTCTAGCAAATTCTCAGCATGGGTTCTAGAACCTGAATAGTCTTGATTTAGTTATCCATAGACAGCACTCTGCTTCACCTTCCAGCGGCACAAGAGCGGCGATGTCCCTTCTCGGTGGCGCTGAGTGTTCGACGGCGGGCAATCCGTTGACACAGTTTACGAAGCACATACAAGATGACAAGTCATTACAAAGAGACCGACGGGTCGGCAGAGCCGCCGGAGGCATACAAGGAGGTTTAAGGAGTTCCGGCCTGGTGGGCGGGCAAGATAATGTGAGTATATCATCCAAGCCATATTGTTTCGAGTCTTGCTACCACGCTTGGCGTCAGATCTGTCTGGCGAGTAGCTGCTAATATCAGACTTTCAGGTCATGGACGGGTTTCTGCAACAAAATGGTCAACTCCCACATACGCCTCTGCAGCCATTCGCAATGGAGGAGATGCGCCGAGAGCTTGAGACATATCAGCCTGGGTCGCAGCGACCTGGATCAACCGGCTGGGCGGCAGAGTTTGATCCTTCAGAACAGGCGCGGATGGAGGCCGCATTTTATGCAAGCAAACAAGGGACATTTGCGCCCTCGGGTTTCATTCCACAGGAGTTTCAGCGCTTCCAGCAAATGGAGAGGAACGGGACACCGAGGACGGCTAGTCCAGTATCCAGTACACATAATACGATGAATGGGTACCAGCGACCGATGGGCATGGGATACGGTATTAACATGGGCATGGGCGGCATGGGGATGATGGGCTCCTACACTCCAATGAGCATGCAAAGACCGTCAGACCCGATGACAGAAACCAAGGGCAAAGGACGAATGGTGGAACTTGATGAACGCAATTGGGAAGAGCAATTCGCCGAGATTGACGCCGCGGGGCAACAGGACCTCGAAGCAGAAGCGAACGCTGCTATGGAGAGGGAGCTCAACGATATGGATAGGTCAGTCTTTTCTGAGACCAATGAATTTGGTGATCTGGAGGGTATATGGAAGGGCATAGAGGCTGAGATGAAGGCTGCTAGGCAAATGGTCGACGAGGACACCCACTTGCCCTTGAGCGATGGGATGCACATGGGAGACTTTGATCAATGGGATGGTTTCGATGGGCTTAATACGCACGGCGACTTCCGAGATCCGAAGCTTGGCCATTATCTGTTCGAAGAAGAGAACGTCTTCCGTGCTGTCGGTGATCCCTTCGGGGAAGGGCTCCGAATCATGGAAGAAGGCGGCAACCTCTCTCTCGCCGCTCTCGCCTTCGAAGCTGCCGTACAAAAGGACCCTCAGCACGTAGAAGCATGGACAATGCTCGGCTCAGCACAAGCACAGAACGAAAAAGAAGCACCCGCCATCCGTGCCCTCGAGCAAGCGCTCAAACTCGATCGCTCCAACCTCGACGCCCTCATGGGCTTGGCCGTCTCCTTCACGAACGAAGGCTACGACTCGACCGCCTACCGAACGCTAGAACAATGGCTCGCAACCAAATACCCCCAAATCATCGACCAATCCGCCCTCTCCTCCGCAACCGACATGGGCTTCACCGACCGCCACCAACTGCACGAAAAAGTCACCAACCTCTTCATCCAAGCCGCGCAGCTCTCGCCCGACGGCGAACACATGGACCCGGACGTGCAAGTCGGCCTGGGCGTGCTCTTCTACGGCGACGAGGAATACGCCAAGGCGGTCGACTGCTTCGAAGCCGCCCTGGCCTCGACCGAGTCCGGCAGCAGCAACCAGCGGCGGCAGGTCCACCTGCTCTGGAACCGCCTCGGCGCCACGCTCGCCAACTCCGGCCGCAGCGAGGAGGCCATCGCCGCGTACGAGAAGGCCCTCACCCTCAACCCCAACTTCGTGCGCGCGCGCTACAACCTCGGCGTGTCGTGCATCAACATCGGCTGCTACGAGGAGGCGGCGCAACATCTGCTCGGCGCCCTGGCCATGCATAAGGTCGTGGAGAAGGAGGGGCGTGAGCGGGCGAGGGAGGTCGTGGGTGAGGGGGTGGATGACGCGGAGTTGGAGAGGATGATGCAGCAGAATCAGAGTGCGAATTTGTATGAGACGCTGCGGAGGGTGTTTAGTCAGATGGGCCGCAGGGATCTGAGCGAGGCGGTGGTGGCGGGGATGGATGTTGATGTTTTTAGGAGCGAGTTTGAGTTTTGAGCCACCACTTGCTCTGGGAACGGGATGGGAGGGGAACTTTGTAGGCTTGGCATAAGCGTTTGGGATTTCATGTTTGGCTTCAGAATACGTAGGGTGGGATTGGATGGATGGCACTGATGTGGCGGCGCTGCGTGTATAGCGGACTCGTCGAATCTATGCAAAGTAGCATACTGTTCGGAAGAAGTTCTTGGAGCGAGCCAGAAATGTCATCCTACATCTGGTACTTTGACTCGCTAGTTCCAGACACGATGCAGCGGCTCCAGTGTCCAGTTGTAACCTCGACAGAACTTAAGGTAGTAACTCTTACGCAGGCTACCACATCTATCAGGCCTAGACAAGCAACACAAACATGCCTTTTGGGTCGTAGATGATCGCCATCCCTGCACGTCGCCTGAAGACCGAATCCAAGCGTGAGGGTCTCCGCAGTAGATCATCAAAGCATTGGTCCAGCATTGGAACGTGTTGATGTAGCCTACCGTTCTAATGTCCTCCATCCAGTACTGGTGCCTAGTCTCTTGTGATATCGTGCTTTTCTTAGAGCGCTCCAGGATGAGGGGATCGATATTTAGCTATACCAAAGACCTCTAAGGCTTCTTTCACCAAGGGGTGTGAGGAGAGATATCACAAGGCGTGTGAGCTCCGGTCGCTCGATGGAGTCTGATGGAGGGCTATTGGCGATTTGATCGACACGGTGGCAAGTGAGATGATGCATCTGAGGAAGGATTCGAAGTTCAGCTTAAGGCAGGTAGATAACATTGATATGTGCAAGACGCAAGCTATAGGGCCAGATCAGATGTTCAGAAACTTGATTCCGCATCTGAGAATAGTACTACACTTAATGATAATGTAAAATAATGTGTGGTAGTGGTAAACTGGGTACTGGCATGAAAATTGGCCGTCACTCGCTCAAAGAAGCTTCCGCATTCCCTCCACCGAACAATCTCCCTCCCTCTCACCAATTCCTCGGACCGAAGAACTCGCCCTCAGGAACGGTCTTCTGCACAGCCGTATTCAAATAATCCATCGTCTGGGCAGGAGCATCGTTACCCCACCAGCTCGGCGCGGCCGTATTGGTGAAATTCAGCGCCAAGATGATAACGATGGTCGCCAGCGCCAAGCCGACATCCAGGCCCGCAGACGTCAGGTAATTGAACCGCATCCACCAGCCGCGATAGCGGTTCTTGATGAACTTGTTGAAGAACCAGCCGATGATGCCCCAGGACAGATAATTGAGCGGTGTCGCGGGCGGGATCTGGCCCGTGCCGCCGAAGATGATGGGAGCGGAGAGGAGGCGGATGTTGGACTTTGGGAACATGCGGGCGCCAATGTAGATGACGACGGGGGTGAGGGCGCCGACGAGCCAGAACCAGAGGAGGGAGGAGTAGATGCTGCCCGGCGAGAAGATGCGTTGGGCACCGATGACGCCCCAGATGATGGAGGCGTTGAAGAAGACGCGGCCGCCCGGACACGTGAAGTGGTTGGCTTGGTGCGGTTTGCAGACGTCTTTGATAGTTCCCAACGCCCATTCGAGAACGGCGATCTGGACGAAGCAGGACCAGATCGTTGCGACGACTTGGGCGCTGAACATCGTTCGAGGTGGCACTTTCATATAGTGGCCTAGTTTGAGGTCTTGGACGAAGAAGATTCCTTGTAGCATGGTGATGTAGCCGTATGTTTTGAAGAGCATCATAGACATCGGATTCCCCGGCTGCATGTAGCTGATGATGAACTCAGTGAATACGTTGAGACCGATTTGAATGTTGGTGGTAGCCTGGACGATGCCGATGGGAATCGTCCAGACCAGTGCGATGATGATAGCGACCAAGAACGCCCACCAAGCAAGGTGTGTTGGGTAAGCCAATATCGTTGTAAAGGAGATAGCGAGCATGACGAGTAGGAGTGCTCCATACTACCAGTCGGGAGCCTCGGGATATTTCCGCATCATCCTGGTATGAATATCTTCTTCGTCCGTCTTGGAGGCCCTAAGACGGGCATAAATATCCTCGCCATGGAAAATGGCGGTGTGAACCACAACGGCCGCGATGGTAGCGAAGGAAAGGCCATAGGTAAGAGAGAATGTGGTTGATAAAAACAAAGGCGAGTATGCCTTGTACTTGGCCAAGTCCAGCGTATATTGGTGTGTCAAGATCTTGCTGACGTTGTACACAGAGCCGGTGTTATCGTAGCTACTTGAGTCGCTAATCGGTAGGTAGTCCGCATACCAGTGTCCGCTGTAGTGAAGCCCTATTGTGGTCAACCACCAGAAAACAAAGATTCCAATCAGACTGTTTGCAATGGCGTGCCAAGGTGCCACTAAAGGGCTGAAGATATATCCGGTCACCTGCGTCCAGTCGAAAGTAATGGGGATGAGAGAGACGCCGGTCCACCCTCCGAACAGCTGGTTGATGACCACCGAGTTGGGCCTAATCCACGTAGCGAATGCGAATACGCTTAGGAATTGGGCCAAATATCCCGGGAACCAGTACCACACGAAAGAGCCTATCGCGACGTAGAAGAAAAATCGATACCTCGATATAGACCAACCGTTAGATTTCAACGGGTCCGTTTTGGAGTGGTCATGTAGCGCGTAGAAGACGGAAGTGCTGACAAGGTTTGAGGGCCATATCATGGCCGCTGTGATCTGTCAGCTATCTTGATTGCCATAGCCACATCGAGTGAACTGACCTGGCCGTACAAGGAACTTGCGCATCAATCCTGCAATGCCATAGCCCAGGCATTGGGTAGAGATGGTCAGCAATAATTCGAACCCCCATCCCCAGTTCTGACCGTAGAAGGCCCGCTGGGCAAGAATTGTATCCGTGGAGTACGCAACACCGCCGCCGAATGTGCAGTTCGCCATGACCACAATCACGGTATGCTCTTTCATGTTGAAAGGGCCTGGATTGAAGCTGAACTCCTGACCGATTAGTTTGAAGCGTCGAGAAGGCATCACCTTGGCCCAGGCAACGCCGAGCGGGTAGGAGACCAGCTGGGCCACCAGCGAAGTGATGACGAGCCGAGGAGCACGCATTGAGAAGAGCATGTTCAACGCAGACCCTATCGTGGCCAGGAGTAGGCCCAAAGTCCAAGCACGGATAGTGTTGGCAGGGACATCCTCGTCGTACTATAATGGCTCATAAGCGTTGCGAGCAAAGATGGAGAAAGGAGGCACTGACGTTGCGAACAGCGGCTCGGACTTCTGGATAGGGAGAGTTCTCGACCAACTCATCGACCAGTTTCAGCTCTTGGTTCACATCGTGATGTGCAGTGGCATCATCAATGCCGTTGACCAACTCCCTTGGAAGATTAGGGTCCCATCTATGCTTCTTCTCCAGCTTCTTGAGCTGGATGTTGGCTTCTAATTCCGTCTCCGGCTTGACCTCGGCGCCAGTGGTCACGGCCACATTTTTCTCAATTGAGTCGTTCGAGTCAGACGTAGAGACCGGTGCAACCGCATCTAGAGCTGGTAGCTCTGAGCCAGTGGCCAGGTTGGACATTTTGACTTTGTTATCAGTCAAGAGTAAGGAGCTCAAGAGTGTCTCATCAGATCAGGTTCGGAGTCGAGGAAAGCGAGAGCATATGCTCTGGATAAATACCCCACAGGGTTTGACCGTGTTGCATCACCCTTACGTGCTGCCGATAGCCAACTCCGGATACAAGATAGAAGTGTGGGTGATAGACCGTCTTATCAGCATGTCTAGACTTGTACTGGGGCAAGGTCGGCGTTCATTCACAGGCTCGTCACTCACAGCTCGTCGAGTTGCATCTGACCATCCTCCAGACCTGATCCCTTCGTGCTCAGCGGAACTCTTGATCCCTCCATCCATCATGGAATTCATGCACAAAGTACTGTACGATGTAGATAAGGATGTATAGCATCGCTGCATACCTTACCTTAGGCCACCAACTACAATGTCCCGTGCCTCCTGCCCTAACGAGGTTAGTAAGGTACCCGGTCCAATGGCACGGCTGTCACGCTTCGCGTTACCTTATGCGCAAGGAGAGCAAATCCGATAAGCAGCGGCAAGGTTAATTGGCGTAACCTGCAGCCTGCAGCTGTTGACATCTCCTCATTGCTCATGCGTGCACTTCGGCCAAGCTGGACCCAATAGGTCAAGTGCCCTGGACACCTGAGAATGCAGGCAGGAACTTGCACAAGCATACCAGATGAGGTCCCTAACCTAAGGTAAGGTAAGGACTTTCCCCGCATCCATGCTCCTTCTGACGACGATGTTCATTCTTTACCAATCAATCACAACATCGAGACCTCAATGCCGAGGGATCGAGGCAATCATTCCCAGCATTATGAGAGATAAAAAGAGTTCAACGACATGAGGAGGTCGACCAAAGCAGCTACTACTCGGATGCAAAATCATAACATCGTCGCAAGGCCCAAGGCGAGCGCGACATGGAGCAGCTGCGGGTACGTACGTACGTAAGCAATACGAAGTAAAGTACAGGTACCTGGTCGACAAGAAGGTGTCTTATCTGTACCAAGAGATAGGGATATCCTTCCTTTACAGACAGAACCTACTCCGTAAGGTACCTTAAGGTCAAACTTATCTCACGTAAGTGAAAGTGATCAACTGCATACCAGGCACGAAGTAAGGTAGGAGGTAAGGTAAAGAGGGTACAGCTAAGGTAAGCTTACCCTACCCAGATGTAGAGCAACGCGCGACAGTTAGGTAAGGTCAACACCTGTCACTAGGTACCTGATACGCATGTTGGTAAATCCGTCTTGACAACGAGAGAGCGTTCAGCCACACCAAAACCAAGACGGAGGCTTCCCGCTCGGTTACCTTAATTAGGTAAGGTGGCGGAAGCAGCCGGCGCTAAAAGTCGACCGAGAAACGTGCTTGGGTTTCGACGTGACTCGAACCACGCACTTTTCGAACATTGAAAATCACGCACTCGATGGGCAGAAATAAAAAGCGCAAGCATGCGCAGTTTGTACTTGACTCGTCGTCCGACACTGGAACCACCAACAAGTTTGGTGTAGCTGCGACGCTCGCTCAGCTTCAACTGCCTGACCTGCCGGCCTTCAATCTTACGTCGACCAATCGCGGCTCCGAAAGCGACAAGAATGGCCAGAAATCAGAAGATTGGCAGACAGTCGATAGGCGATCCAAGAAGCAGCAAATTGCTTCTAGCGAAAAGCTTGAGGAGCTGAAATACCCACAGCTGACCTTCGCAAGTCACAGACTGCAGGCAAGTATCAAGATCAGTGACCTGCAAGCTCTGGTGCTTTACACTCTTGCGGATGGGATATCGCCCCAATGGATATCGGTCAGACAGCATCGTCGGATAAGGAAGGTCGTCGTGGTCATGGTACCTGGCTTAGAGAAGGGGATGTTTGACGGGAGGATATCTATCGACGAGGGAACACAAGATGGAGAAGTAGAGTCATCAGAGTCCAATGCATGTACCGGAGTAAATGAGAGTATTAAACACAGTATCACCAGCGGACTCAAAGGAACCCAAGTACAGAATGTCCAATCCACCGAGATATCACCAACGTCTCCCGATGACTACCTCCCAATGCCTTTGCTGCTTGATCAACTTCCCGGTCCTCTTAAGCCTATAGCGAAGATGTTCCCTCACATATGGCCCATAAAGTCTCCCGGAGACGACCGGCATCACAGGGTTCATTCACCCGTACATGCAATGCTAACCGCACCATTACCGAAATCCAAAGAGGAGGTCCAGGAGGAGAAAACTACCAAGGGACCGACCAAGACACGGGCGGGCAAGTACTGGGAAGACAAACGCACCCCTATTACCACATTCATCGCCTCTCCTGAGGAGTTGCTCGAGAACGAATACGTTTTACATCCCGTTCTATACCACACAGAAGAGGAGAAGCAACAGGAATTGCTCAGACGAGAGCAGAGCTACGAGACTGCAGACCATGGCTGGGCAGACAGTAAGATTGGCTCCTTAGGAGGTTGCGAAGTACCCGATAAAGACATTGAGAAAGGAAGCCTTACAGCAGGGAGAGAGATTTTCTCGATGGACTGCGAGATGTGCAAAACCGAAGGCGGTGGACTCGATCTAACAAGAGTCAGTCTTATTGGATGGGACGGTGATGTCGTATTAGATGAGCTCGTCAAACCTGACAAGCCGATAATAGACTATCTGACACCGTGCGTCTCTCAAACTTCACAAACACTCTTTAAGACTTCCGCTAACTTGCTGAAAAGGTACTCTGGCATCACCGCCGTCAAGCTTGAACCAGTCACTACTACGCTCGGCGACGTTCAATCACGTATTCTTGGACTGCTTCACTCGCGTAGCATTCTAATTGGGCACTCCCTCAATTCCGATCTCAACGCCCTCAGGCTTACCCACCCCTTCATCGTCGATACCTCTATCATATACCAACATCCTCGCGGTCCTCCTCTGAAGTCGAGCCTCAAGTGGTTGAGCCAAAAGTATATAGGGAGAGAGATACAGAAGGGTCATGGAAGCCAGGGGCACGATTCAATCGAAGATGCGCGTGCATGTCTGGACCTGGTCAAGCAAAAGTGTGAGCGAGGCAGTACGTGGGGCACGAGCGAGGCTGTTGGTGAAAGCATCTTCAAGCGGCTTGCACGCTCTTCAACAGCTGCTAGCAATGGCTCTACTGGGATCGATGGTAAAACGGGAGCCATCATTGACTGGGGAAATCCGGAGAGGGGCTTTGGCGCCTTAGCAAGGGTGTGCATTGCTTGCGAGAATGACGAACGGGTCGTGGAAGGCGTCAGGAAAGCTGTCAATGGCGATGATGATGGCGAACTGGTGCCAGGGGGCGGTGTCGACTTCACCTGGGCCCGGCTTCGCGAGCTCGAATTACTGAGAGCGTGGAGCAATGGCGAAGGTAGAACCGCCTCTGCAAATCAAGATACCACGCCCACCTCTACAAAAATCGAAAACCCCAGCCCAGCAGGACTGACCGCCGCCGTATCGCGCACAGTCTCCCACCTGGCAGCGATCTATGCCGCCCTGCCTCCCTGCACACTCTTCGTCGTCTACTCTGGCACGGGTGACCCGAGGGAGATGGCTAGGCTGCAAGCCATGCAGCAAAAATTCAAGAAGGAGTTTCAAACGAAGAAATGGGATCAATTGAGTGTGAAGTGGACCGATGTAGAGGAACAGGCTCTGAAGAAGGCTTGTAAGGAAGCGAGGAAAGGATGCGGGTTTGTGACTATCAAATGAAAGGGCATCGTTGTCCGAAAGGCTATCCTTCATCAACAGAAGGTTGTTTGGGTTTACGGGGACCTTGGGGGGGTATTATTGTATGACTCAGATGTAACTGAATGGCCTACTCTGGCTGTGGCTCCCATAGAAGCTATACTAAGAATAGAAAATCATTTGATAGCCAAACTCAAAATCTGTCCACCGCAATTTGATCATCGCAGTGTGTTTATTGATTGGATATTCGTTTTTAAAAGTTTACGTGGTATCCTGTACTTTTACCCCTTATTGTTCTTAATCATTGCCTACGATAAGGGAGCGAAACCATTACGTAAGAATATCAACACGGGTGGTCAACGCGCTGTGAGCACGCTAAGGTAAATCGTAAAGTTCTATCAATATCTCGCGTTTATGTAGGTAAGGTACCTTAATTACTGGATCCATCTGATGCGTCGAACCCCAACACCGACAACTCAAAGATTTGTTGATTTGCACTACGGCACTAAGCTAAATCATATCGCTTCCTCCGAATCCCCAAACTAAAATCTTCCGACCCGACAACGCCTCGATGGCGACGGAAGTCCCAAAAAAGACAGCCAAGAAGCGGAAACTTCAACACAGAAGCCCAGAAGCTGGTGGAGGGCTGCCAGACACATCCTCGACGTCGCCTGTAGCCTTTCTGTCCGACACAAGGTAAGTCCAAGAGCTCTATGAATTTCAATCCCCGCTAACGCTCAGCTCAAGGGATCGAGTCAAGCTTCACTGCTACTGTTTCAAGTGTAAAAGTGATCTTGGATCTGCGGTAAACACCTGGTCGAAGATTTCCGCTACACACTACACACCGACCACGCAGTCACGTTGGGATCTCGATGGTCTGGAGACGGGCCCAAAGGCATCCAAGTCGCCTCAAGGCGGTAATTTGGGAGGCTGGTATGAGTCCCATACGATGTTGTTGCACAACGTCACTGCTTGCATTCATGGACGAAGATAGTGCTGGTCCACTTCTGGATGGATCAAACCACGGCCAAATGTGTCGAATCTGACTAATACTTTCACAATAGCGTCGTTCAACCGTGTTTCTGCAAGAGCTGTCGCGAGATCATTGGAGTCAAATGCAAGGAAGCGCCAGCGGGCAAATCACAGTACCTGTAAGTGGGTTGATTTCAAATTACAGTACGCATGGGGCAGCAAGAGCCTTGATCGAGCCATGCGCCCATGACCACGATAAGAGTGTCTTCCTACTGCCCGAATGCGCAGACCAGAAGATCACAAGCTAAGCAATCATCCGAGTAGGGGTCGCATGTTCCTTAAGCTTCGCAAAATGACGCTTGACAAGTCTCCATCTGGCTCCGCGATCGAACCTCAATTCGAGGATACAGAGGATGAGTTCGAGAAAGGTCTGCACGAACCATCACCTTTGCCTAGTCGAACAAAGAAGGTGAGGGCTACCAATGAAACAGACGGGGACTGGTCACTCTCAGCGGACCTTGGGGAAGACGTCACTCGACTGAAGGCAGTCTCGGCAGAGACGTCCGTGGAGCTCGAAGCGCAAAGGAGAGATATTGACCGCGTATCCGCCGTCGTGAGACGGCTGGAGAGAGACATCAGCCAGATGAAAGATATCGTTGAGACTATTAGATCTGAAGCGATTACCAGGTCCACCGATTCCGCCCTGCCTCGGCGAGAGGGCATGGGGTATCCGGTTGAAGAACTCGAGCTTCTGACTGCTAACATTACCAGTCTTGGCTCTAAGGTCAACGGGATGGAGGGTCTGAAACTGGAATTTGAGATGATGAAACGTCGAATCAGGCGCATGGAAGATGCTAACAATGCAACGCAATCTACTTCTACTCTTGCCGCTTTCCCTCAGCAAAGCCTACAATCAACGCCTGTAGCAAGAATTACAAGACCTACCGAGGAATCATCTCAGCGGAAGCGAACGGAGAGCATACCGCGTTTGGAAGAGTACGATGAGACTAATGTTGATCCGCCAAAAAGTGTGACTCCGGAAGATGGACCTGCAAATCGAAATTTCTCTGCAAGCAGATCAAGTGAAGGTCTGAGTGACAAGCAGGAGCGGCCGAGGTCCTCTACCTTAGACAAGCCAATATGGGATAAGCAACAACTCGATCTGGATGACGATAAAGCTTCTGGGTCAGGACACGGAGGCTCCGAGGCTCAGGGAGAGAATCAAAAGCTCAAGCACACAGTATCACCAATTTTTGTAACCCCAGCAAAACGTCGCGCCACAAAGGGGGCCGAACAGTTCTTCTCGTACGATGTCCCGATCATTGATAACTCACAAGATGACGATTACAAACCTCACTCTCGATCTACTGCTGTTCGAGGGGCATCGAATTCGCCCAGAGCACGTAAAGGATCACGAGGACGTGGACGTGGTGGAAGATCACGTACTGGTCTAACAAGACAGTATGGCACTCCTGAATGGGAGAAACCAGACTGGGTGGACGGGTCCAGCGAACATCAAAAAGACACCGGATCAACGTCTGCAAGCAAACGAGGCGGCGGAGTCTCACGTCGAGGTACGGGCGGTGGGTCATACTCTGAACCTCGGCGAGCTCCAGCCCAGGACAGTATGGACCGAACGTCGCCCCAAGAGGATCCAGAGGTGTATCGTCTGACTCCGAGAAGTACAGGTGGTGGCGGTTCAAAGTCCCGCCCTCGGGAGCAGCGTCAGAGAGACTCGGAAGGATACCTACTGACGGCGAAAGGCACTCGAGATGGACGAAGCCAGTTCTGGAAGGACGTTGGGGCAGGCTTGAAACCGAATCCTAACGTGTCGGAGGATAAGAGGGCCGCAAATCCTAGCCGACACGCCAAAATCATGCAACAGATCTTTCCCGACGGTGTGGAAGAGGGGAAGCGAAGATCGAACTTGGCACAGCAGTTGTTCTCAAGAGACAAAAGTAGTAACGGAGCGAATGGAGAGCTAGACATGGAAATTCAGAGAGGACCTGACGCGGTCAGCTAAGAGTTGATATTGCGAATTTTCAAAGGTAGCTCCGGGCACGGAGCACAGCGCATGGAAAAGTCACATTTACTTCAGTGACAATGCAAAATTGGATTGTGTTTCACTTCTAATTCATCAATCTTGACAATGCTTGGTGAACTTGTAAATGTTGATTTTTATCCTAACGTTACAGTAAGTCGTGATGAGGAAAGGGACATCCTCGGAGCGAATTGGTGCACAGACTGACCACGCCGGCGCACAACCTAACGGCCGCTAAACATTAAGCGCTTCTTCCACAGACACCAACACACCACCGCACAACACCGCAAACAGAACACATTGACTCTGACAGTAACGAATTCCAGAATGAAACGTAAAGCGCAAGAATCCGCAGAGACAAGAGTGATAGATGAAACGCCCTCGAAGAAGCGTGCGCTGTTGAAAAAGGATGCACATGCCGATTTTCGCAAAGGGCTGTTTGATAGCTCCGTGCGTAGTGATTACACTCAACAATATGCCAATTCGAAGCCGTACGCGAGTATCTCTATCTAACGTGTACCAAAACACCAATTGACCATTTTGAAAAGATACAAACATGGCGTGATTTGCGAATTGATCGATCCCGCCCTCCTCCGCGCAGTGCGGACGGAAATTCAACAAAACCTGTCCTTCACGCCCAAAGAAACGGACATCTACAAGATCCACCAGTCCGGTGATTTGGCCAACCTGGACGGGCTCGAGGATTCTTCGTTGAAACTTCTTCCTTCCCTCCTCCAATTGCGAGATGCGCTCTACTCCTCCGCTTTTCGGGAGTACCTCTCGGCCGTCACCGATTCAGGCCCTCTGTCGGGAAAGAAGACGGACATGGCGATCAATGTCTACACGCCAGGCTGCCACTTGCTCTGTCACGACGACGTCATCGGCAGCAGGAGGGTCAGCTACATCCTCTACCTGACAGATCCAGATCGGCCGTGGAAGCCAGAATGGGGTGGCGCCTTGCGTCTTTATCCGACGCAAACTTTCACGGGCGCCGATGGACAGCCGACCAAGACGCCGAGTCCGGACTTTAGCGTCTCTATACCGCCGGCTTTCAATCAATTGAGTTTCTTCGCTGTCCAGCCTGGCGAGAGCTTCCACGACGTTGAGGAAGTGTACGCCCGGTCGAAGGAGGAGAAGGAGGAAGACGATGGCGGTAGAGTGAGGATGGCCATCAGTGGGTGGTATCATATACCGCAGAAAGGTGAAGATGGATATGAAGAAGGGCTGGAAGAACGACTGGCGGAGAAGAGCAGCCTTGTACAGCTCCAGGGCAAAGCGGATCGATTCGATTTTCCGGAGCCAAGGGTGAGGTATTATCACGACGAGAGCACTGCTGAGAAAGGTCCAAGTAGCGCGGTCGGCAATGGCAAACAGCCACAGCAAGAAGCGGAAGAGGACGAAGAACCAACGGAGCAGGAACTGGACTTTTTGCTCAAATACCTGACTCCCACATATCTCACGCCCGACACACTCGGCGAACTGTCCGAACTCTTCGCCGACGAGTCATCCCTCCGCCTAGACAGCTTTCTTTCGAAAGAGTTCTGCGCCCTACTCCGGCAACACCTCGAAGAACAAGAATCCCAACTCCTCCCACCTTCCTCCACCGAGATCGAGAAGCGGACGGGCTGGAGCGTCGCAAGACCGCCGCATAAACACCGTTTCCTTTACCAACAACCTCGAGATGTCGATCCCATCCATAATGCTAGCACGACCTCAGCCTCAGCCCCAGCCTCAACCTCAACTTCAAACGCAAGCGCACCCGCACCCTCCCCAGTGCAAGAGCTGACAGAGATCCTCCTCCCCTCACGCGCCTTCCGGAAATGGCTCGTCAAAGCAACCGGTCTGAAACTGACAAGCTACGACGTGATGGCGAGGAGGTTCCGCCGAGGCCTGGATTATACACTGGCGACGGGCTCCGAGGAGGAGACGTCGCGATTGGAGCTCACACTAGGCATCACGCCGACGTCGGGCTGGGGCGACGATGAGGACGACAATGCCGTGGACGAAGAGACACAGACTACTGAGCACAGCGGCGAGACGGCGGGCAAGGATCATGAGGGAGGCGCCAAAGCCGGCGCCGACGCCGACGCCGAAGCCGAAGCCGAAGTCGAAGCACAAGCACCGGGCATCAACAACACCAACACCACCCCTCCCATCCCCGTCGGCGGCTACGAAGTCTACATGGCCGGCGACGGCTCCGACTCCGACTCCGACTCCGACGGGGACTCCGACGGGGACTCTGACCACGGCGTCACCGTCCCCTCCTTCGCATCCAGACCTAACCCCGATCCCAATTCCAATCCAAACTCCAAGACGAACAAGAACAAAAACAAGAACAAAACCAAAGCCGACCCAGCAATCTACAAATCCGGCAACGGTGGCGACGACGAAGACGACGGGGTGTTGTTCAGCATGCCGGCGGGCTGGAACCGGCTGAGCGTCGTGCTGCGGGACCGGGGCGTGCTGCGGTTCGTCAAGTTCGTGAGTCGAGGGGCGCGTGGGGATCGGTGGGATGTGGTGGGTGGGTTTGGGGTTGAGGAGGAGGTGGAGGCGGAGCAGGTGGAGGTGGGGGATGGGGATCGGGATGGGGATGGGGAAGAGGGGCCTGGGGTTGTGGGAAATGGGCGGGGAGTGGGAGGGGGGGCTGTTGGTGTTGGTGTTGGTGTCGGTATTGGGGACGATGAGAGCGAGAGTGAGAGTCTGGTCGAGGAGGATGAGGAGGAGAGTAGCAGCGACGACTAGGTTGCTCTTTTCGTTTCCTGAATAACATATACGTTTAAACCAAAGCTTACAGTCAGGCCTGCCAAGAGAGACTTCGAGTCGCATTTCCCTCCCCACACGACTCTCACGTCCTTTACCCGGTTCGGATGATCCATGTCGTTCATCACATCTCACATTTTCCTTCCGTCGATCGAAAAGGCATTGTCCCTTACGTGTACTGCCGGTCTGCCTGTCCATCTGCCTCGTCCCTTACCGGGCTGTCGGTATCACGCCCCGTTGCCCGCAAGCGGAAGTATTACCCGATCTTCCTTGCATATCCTACTTTACCCGGCATCCCTAGCTACCCACACCTACGCCACGAACGTTCTCGTCCACATGTCTACGAGCATGATCCGTAGAGAATAGAGGCCAGGGCCACGACGACCAAGGGGGCCTTCCAGGCATTTTAAGCTATGATACATTCCGCAACACGCGGACTTCCCCGTTGAAGCGGATGTGTTGGGGTGGCGGTGGGCGTGAATGGAGTTGCAACGGGCGATCGAGAAGGGGATGTTTTAGGGGATTTGGATAGAGAGGGAGGGAGGGTAAGCCAGGCGCGAAGAGGTCTTATAGCCCTAGTTTCAGGTTTAGGGGAGGTGCAGAGATGGTCGTTGGGGTGCGTGGGTTGCGTGTTTTGGAGGCGTCGAGGCTGACTCTGGCGTCAGTGATAGGTGTGGGTGGTGCGTGTAGTGGGCGATGGACGTCGGTGGGAGGGAGAACTGTTCTGTTGAGGTTGAGAGGGTTCTGATGCCAGAGTTGAGCGGTCTGAACTTGTCTGGTCCAAACTGTACATGACTGGGGATGAGCGCTGAGACAAATATATGTACATTGCGTTGGAAGGTGCAGATGTTGAGCAGCCACCTGTTGCTATGGCGGTAAGTGTTGCAACGGTCGTGTCAGGTGTTGAGTCGACGACGTATTTGGCAGTAATGATAATCTACAGCCATTGCTGTCAAGATGAGGTCGGTTCCTTGAGATGTCAAATATTGCAGATCCTGCTGGCGAAGAAGTTGTCTGCCAGAAGTAGAGGAGTGACCGTCGCGTGATGTATGAGTAGGAGTAAGACGACAGACGAAAGTACTGGGATTGGTCTCGATGTGTCTTGAGTGCTGAGTTGCAAGGGATATGCATCCACCTAATGTCCTGAGGAGGTACCCATGGGTATGCCTTTGGTCCGGTAGACAAACGCTCGCTCTCATATTGTCCGATCTGACGACGGTGTGGTACCTCCCGACGGTCGCCATGTTTTGCCTTCCGCTGCACACAGGACCAGGTCACATTCTTGACCTTGCATAACATATGTATAAGTACAATGTGAGATATCGCACGGAAGTACCGTACCGCGTTCTGAAGATCGAAGATCGAAGAGAAGGAAAAAGAAACCGGAAAATCGGACAAGGCGGGAGAGGACACGGAATATCTATGGATCAGATAGATGAGGGAGCACAGCATACGGGAAAGGACACACGCAGCGTGGACTCTAGAATGCGTGGTAGGTGATACGGCATGCGCCTTCAGATCTCAACCCACACATTGTTGGAGTCCAGACGCTGGTGCGAGGGGGGCGAGGGGGGAGAGCTGAGGAGGGGAGGGTCGTCCTGTGCGGAGAGTCTGGCGCGGCTGCCGACGACAAAATGAAATGGACCAGGTAATTGTAGTCGATGGATCGTCAAACGTCGCACTTGAAAATGATCTCTCGCTCGGCGCATCGCGGCTTCTTGAAGGTCACGACCCAGGTTCCCGGTATCGGGGAGCTACCTGGATTGTGAGCTCTTTTTCACTTCGAAAGTGGACCTCTTTTTCTGTCACGATGCTGAGGCATCTGCATCTGGATCGAGTGGTTAAGCTTTCTTCCGCGCTCGCCCGACTGCATCTGTCGGCTGCGGTTGAAGAAGAGAAAGGATGGAGTGGGGAGGGACTGTGAGAGGAGCGGTAAGTCTAGGCGACTCCAATGGCGACTCCAATGGGTGTGTCACATGACAGACAGCAGTGGAAAGAAGTCTTGTAAAAATGCCCTCGTAGAAGCCTCGTAGAGTACTATGTTAGGTAACTTTACCAACTCTGAGTTCAGGTGCGGAAATAAATGGAAGTTTCTTTTGACAGCGGATAACTTACGGACAAGGCCTAAGGTAACTGAAGAGAAAGAGAAAGAGAAAGAGAAAGAGAAAGGTGGCGCAAAATGAAGGAGGAAGAGACGAAGAAGGTCATTAGCAAGAATTTTCTGAGATGAGATTATATAATGATACAGAACAAGTATAGGTAGGTAAGTATTGAGATATATAAACAATAGTTTTGACAGGATGATAGCGCTAGAGCCCTTTAGGCGTAGTGCCTCCGGGCGGAATAAATTACCTACCTACCTATAAACAATAATAATATAAATATAAATAAATATAAAATAAATATAAAATAAAATATCAATATGAGTCACCATCCTCTCCTCTCCTCTCCCCTCCTCTGCCTGATCTGAAACAGAGACAAGAGTGGCATCGAGTGGACGATAACCCTGGTGCAGACCCACGCGACGACGGGAAGGACACGAGGATGCTGCGAGTGATTACAGTAAGCTAAGGCACCTAAGGGAAGGTACTACTATAACGACCAGGTAAGGTATGATATGATATAGGAAATGTGCCGTGCCGTGCCGTGTGGTGTGCTATGACTACCTTACCGTACCTACCTGACTACCTTCTGTATCCCGCTTCTGTTGCGGATGCAAATCCATCTCTGCTCTTGGTCCGTGGCTTCCATCCATCCAGCCCTCCAGCGGTATGTTGAATGTTCGTATGATGTGTAATGTATCATAGAGAATTACTGTATTTAAAGACAGTACAAATCTGTGCTGTCTGTAGGTACTCGAGTCGGGTCAATCCGATCAAGTCGAGTCAAACCAAGTCCGTGTGATAAGTTATTCCGTAGACTGATACTGATACAGTATTCCATATAAATATTTCTAATGATGCAAGGAAAGCCCACGCGCTTTTGCCTGCGGTAAGTTATCTCATTAGTAGGGTAATTTATGGTTCCGACAGAGTAAGACTTCCCGTCCCTTGCGACCAGCTTGCGACCCAGCTTACCACTCCTCTTCTCACAGACTCGAAGCTGTCCTCTGAACAATACCGTTACCTGACGATCCAGCAAGTACCCGTAAACTAAGATAAGAGAGACACAGAGTTTCGTGGGCAGGATTTGTGTAACGGCTGTCGCTGCTGGGTACCTACCTACTGCTGGCGCTGGCTGCTGTCGCTGGATGGACCATGAACAGCAGAGAAAAAGAGCTATTTGTAGCTAGAACTGGAACTGCCCACGGCTCTCCTCACACATCATACACACAGACCTAGCATCATTGTTCGTTGCTGTCATCTCTCCCGAGCGAACTCTCGCACAGCTTTGGTGGTGCCTGGACGCTGCTAGTCCAGCCCCAAAAGCTTTAAACAACTGTCGCAATCGATTCGGGATCATCGTCGAGGGTTGGAACTGATGGGAAGTCAGTGCAAGAAGTCGGATTATTATCATTCATATCCATATCCATACCATATCCATATCCATCTACACTTGGACCCTGGGTCATACCGTTATGGAGAGTTGAGCTGGTTGTGCTGCCCAACCACCAAGGTCAGTCGGAAGCGCAATAGTGTGGAGACGTTCAGTCTGACAATTGATAGCTTGTGTGCGAAAACCAAACCTATCTGGATCACGCAATAGAATTTCATAATACTTGACTTGTTCGGTCGATCAGTGTATGGATTGAGACTGGAATCCTGGGATAATTCGCTATTGGGCGGACTGTTGCGCAAAATCGCTAGTCGTTGCCTACATCGCCGCGACGACATCATAACCAACCCCCCCGTTACTTCAAACCATCTGCCATTCACACGCTTTGTCAAACCTCAAACCTCACACCTCACCTTTCACCTTTCACCTTTCACCTTTCACCTTTCACCTTTCACCTTTCACCTTCCACCTTCCACCTTCCACCCTCCACCCTCCACCTTCTACGCACGCAGCCTGTCCACATCTCACGTTTCAGCAGCACGTTGGTATCACAGACTCTCATCTGAAAGACCCTTTATCTTCTTCATCTTCACGGTACCCTTTACCTCAGGCTCGCTCTCACTTGCGATTGAGGTCAGAAACACGTGTTTTGGTGAGCATTTTGACGCATAGACCGTTTTTCCACGTGTTTTGACCCATTGTTGGCCTTCAAGTAGCATCTAAGATGTCAACCAACAACATGGACGCTGTGGCTTCCACCCGTCCTTGGGAATCGATCACTTCGTCGCCGATGGCGGTCACTCAAAATGGGCAGCCGCAGCTCCCTTCAATCAACGCGATGACTGCAGGCGTCACGGCTTCCGGGCAAGAGCAATCTCCAAGCTATGCATTGAGTAGCAATTCTCAGGAGCGCGATTCCGGCAACTGGTCGATGCCTCCCAGTACTCGTAAGTTTGCTTTCCACTCATTCACTCTAACCTCTCTTCGATGCGCGAGCGATATGCACTCTTCACCTGTCTATCTGGGCTTGAGCCCTGCTATTCTTGACCAAAGCTAACCACCGCAGTAGGTTCGTCGGCCTACTCCAGCGGCACGAATGGCTACCAACATCTTCCGACCTTGAATTCTTCGCCGACGTCGCCAAGTCGTTTCTCTTCTGGCGGCCGTGTCAATCGATCGCCCTATTCGGCGTCGGGTTCGTCGGTGGTGCCATCGCCACGCTACGCTCATGAGAACCCAGGCGCTAAACTCCACTGTCTCACTCAGGCTTACGACGCTAAAGTCATTACGGATGCAGCTCCTCTAGACTCACGTCGTAGCAGCGTGGATAGTCGGATGAATCAAGGGCTTCATGCATTGGCTCTCGCGCCCTCTTCTCCTTATGGCAGCAACAATGCATCTCAGACATCTATCGTCTCGAGCCTGCAGCGTGAACGTGGCATTCCAGGAGCAGGTGGAAACCGTAATTCTCGCAACTCCAATCCGCCACCACTTTCGCCCCTGGGTCCGAGATCTCTGTCCGGAGAGTATCGTACCGGTCGGGTCGCTCCGCCTATCAGTTCGAATCCGCGCTCGGACATCTACAACGCTTTGCATCCGACCGCCGGTCAGCCATACGCTTTCCCGGACCCTGAACTTCCAGTGAGGACCAGTGGCAGCGGGGAGGAGACGAGGGATGCGTCGGCGCAGTTCTCTCGTCGTGGGAGCCTGACCACGTCCGTCACCAGCAGCATCTATACGAATGACTCTCGTCTACCAGCTGGTCAGAGGAGGCTCGAAGAAGGTACCAAGTCAATCAAAGACCCCTTGGAGAGAAGGTAGCTAATCGTTAGTCCCAGAAATGCCAGAGACGCACCACCATTCGTTACAGCATAGGCAGGTCAGCAATCTCATGGACGATAGCGAAGCCACGAACGGAAACATGCCTTATAGCCGCACTCCCGAATTACGAGTCAGCCACAAGATTGCCGAGCGCAAACGTCGGAGCGAGATGAAAGACTTGTTCGAGAACCTTCGTCAGCTGTTGCCGTCGCATCAAGGAGCTAAGTCGAGTAAATGGGAAATCCTCACTAAGGGTAATTATAACTTTTCTAACCTTCGTGCTTTCTAAAAGGTCAACATCAAATAATCATGACAGCTTCCGACTACATCCGCCATCTCGACGACAACTGCCGCGCGTGTCGACACGAGAACAAGCAACTTCGTAACGAAGTCCACATGCTTCACAAAGAGAACGACGAGTTGCGTAACGAGATCACTCGGATGCATCATGACATGCAACGCCAACAGCAGAGTCACACATACGCAGCACAGCCGCGATACAACGGTTCGATCACCTCGCACATGGCTCAAGATTCTCATCATGCCCTCCCTCCGATCATGAACGGCGCTCCGGCTCCGACGTCGATGCAAGGCGTCCAGTACTCGAACGAACAGCAACGCTAGTAAGAAGATGTTCCGACGAGATGAGTTCAGATTACACGACCCATTACGTCTTCACTTCCCAGGGCGTCTTATTCTCCGATGATTTGCAATTGTACTAAAAAGTTTCGTCTCGTCTCTTTCGAGCGGCCCGGCTCAGGAAGGTTTGGTTTACTTCACGACCCTTGTCCACGAACGGAAGGCCTGTCATGTCTAGTCTCGAAATCCGCTGGATCACGTAACGGTGGATAGGCGGGGTGGTATCGGAGTCGATATGGGCAAACTGGCTGTCTGATTGTGCTATTAGAATACCCCAATACCGCGATCCCTCGTCGTTCCCATCACGCGTTGGGCACTGTTTTTTTCTTTTCTTTCTTTCTTCTTTCTTTTTTCTCTTCTACCCAGGGTGGGATGGTTGCCAAGCACGTCTGGCTTCCTTAAATCATCATCTCGCACTCGTGTTACGTGGCTGGCTCTTGATTGCTTAAATCTCCGCCCTTCTCCACATTCATCGTGTCCTGTCAGCACATCTTCTTCGGGGGGTTGGGTGACGACTATCGAACGGAAGGATGGGAAGGCTACTCGACTCCAGCACGGCGAATGTTTTAATTGTCTCATTTTCGGTTTTCTTTGTCCCTGTCGAGTGTCTATGGACCCAGAGAGAGGGTCTTTACAAGAACGGAGCCTCACTGGCGTGGATGTGAGGTTCAAGATCCTTGTATGTAGATGACTCCACAAGTCAAATAGAATTTCCAGCTTAGAACGACCTTTCCACAATGACCTAGTAGCAAGGGGACTCAAACCAGGTACGTGACTCGACGAGCCCTCAAACACGCATGTTCTACTTTATAGAACAAAAGGGAGCCTCGGGACATCTCCAGCCTAGCGTGACCGCGAATTCTTATCGATAGCCACAACCTTCCTTATCCGGCCGCATCCATTGCGCCTTTCTCCGCAAAATATCAACTTTCCTACGCATAGCAAATGCCATTGCTACGTCCTGGGAGCCAGAGTGTCCTCAAAGAGCTTCCATCCCGTCTTCGTATACTTCTCCCCAAGCCTTTGGACGTGGGGATGACAATTGACGACCAACTGCAGGTTTTGTCGGTTCCCGCGCTGGCGGACAGTGTAAACATCGAAGCGCAGCAGTGGCAACGGCAACAACTGGACCAGCGAGGGCAAGTTATTGGACTACCGTGAACAACCGCACTCGCATCGCCAGCATGTCGACCGCCGCCGCCACCGCCTCCGCCGCGACCGAGACCAATGGCACCAACGACTCGCACCCAGACGCAAACTCCAAGCCCAACGCCTGGCAAAGCCCCGGCCCCGCAGCCTTCGATTTCCGCAGTCCGTCTCCCCTCCCCTCCCCTCCCCTATCGCCCCTCCCTTAACCCACCCATCCATCTAACCCTCCCACCCCGCCCTTAGGCGACGTCGTCACGACCCCAACAGCCAGCATGCTCGCCGCCATAACCACCACCACCCTCCTCGACGACGTCTTCCTCGAAGACCCCACGACCCTCTCCCTAGAATCCCACCTCGCCCACCTAACCACGCACCCCGCCGCCCTCCTCGTCCTCTCCGGCACCATGGGCAACCAACTCGCGCTCCGCACCCACCTCACCCAGCCCCCGCACGCCATCCTCACCGACCACCGCGCCCACATCCTCACCTACGAGGCCGGCGGCGTCGCCGCCCTCACCGGCGCCCTCGTCTCCGGCGTCCGTCCCCAAAACGCCCACCACCTCACCCTCGCTGACGTTACCGCCAACGCTGTTCTCTCGGATGATGTTCATGCCTGCCCGACCCGCGTCGTTAGCCTTGAGAATACCCTTAATGGCTCCGTCATGCCTCTCGCTGACGCCCGGGCTATCTGCGAGTGGGCGCGCGCTAATGATGTTCGGACGCACCTCGATGGCGCGCGGCTGTGGGAGGCTGTTGCTGCTGGCCACGGGACGCTGGTGGAGTACTGTAAGTGCTTCGACAGCGTGAGTCTCTGCTTCAGCAAGGGCCTCGGCGCGCCCATCGGGAGTGTGCTGGTCGGCAGCAGCGCGTTCGTCAAGCGGGCGCGGTGGGTGCGCAAGAGTATTGGCGGCGGGGTGCGGCAGGCGGGGGTGATCAGCGCGGCGGCGCGGGTGGCGGTGGACGAGACGTTTGGGGCCGGGGTGGATGGGAAGGGGGGAAAGTTGCGGGGGAGTCATAAAAGGGCGAGGGAAGTGGCGG
>JAABUY010000621.1_pt1 | contig 58793 bp, 47 predicted proteins | sample 5560271 | NCBI WGS metagenome assembly JAABUY01 (sample SAMN10711886, study PRJNA513374) | rock metagenome | isolation source: Antarctica rocks | place: Antarctica: Victoria Land, University Valley | reverse complement strand
AAAAGACGTTTCAGTAAGGGCTTTTTGTGGGACATGGACGTAGCAATAGTTTTGACAGGATGATAGCGCTAGAGCCCTTTAGGCGTAGTGCCTCCGGGCGGAATAAATTACCTACCTACCTACCTAGGTACCTACCTGGTAGGTACATAGCATGAATAAACGAAGACAACTTTCTACAAATCAATTCACATCTAATAGCATCAAAGATTTGAAAACATACGGCTCGGCTAGCTTCTGCTTCAACACGGCTCTACTGCCATCTACAGTCTCACGGAAGCTGTCCATGTGCGCAAATCCTTCAGTGACCAGCTGCCCACTCATGGTATCCTGGAGGGTACATGGCTTATGCATCAAGGCTGCACGGATGGCAGTCCAACACTAGTCTTCCAACATGTAGGTGTGTTCCGGCTTGTGGCTCTTCTCAAGTTCATCTGGCCTTCTTCTAAGAGCACTTTGGGTGACATCTTGACAATGTTTAGACTGCTCTGATATCCAATATAGGTCGCTTGTTATATTCGGATCTTCCGTTGATTCGTCTTGTTCTTGTATCAACTCGTCCAGGTCTAGCATCACTTCGTCGCTGTCTAACAGCTCTGTTGCAAGTTCACTCGCACCCATCTGGCTTGCAGGGAAATCGCGACTACTGGCTGTGTCTTCTTTCGGGTCTATCGACATTGGTTCGGGGCTGTTGATGCGATTGAGATAGTCGGCCAGCAAACGCTCAATGCAGAGAACTGACCACCGATAATGAACTCGTAGCGGGAGGCTGTGCCTGATGACCCACGGTCTCTTTCTCTCTTCCATGAAATAACCCCCGATAGGCTTGGGTGCATGGTCAAGTATACATATCATCAGAATTGGAATCAACGCGGTGATCAGAGGAAGAAGAAAACATGATCACTATTCATTCCACGTTATAGAGAAATGTGGGAACCGCTCCAAATGCAGAAGCACGCCCATCTTCTCGGTCTCTGCAAGCAGCTCGGCACATTGCTCCTTGTACGCATCGTCTGCACCGTTAGGGCTAGACAACTGGATTTTCTCCAGAGCAGGCAATGTGGATTCCATCCTGGCGGCAAAGTGCCGAAACATCGCATCGAGAGCCTTCGCATGATCGTCCGTTCCGCTCGAGATCAATGATAGCTAAGAGACTGAAGCAGGTACAAGGTCACTAATGAATGGCTCATCGTCGTCCAATTCGTGGTGCCCGTCCGTTGGGCCATCTCCGACGACCAGGGATTTGTTGGGCGTGGTGGCAGCCCGACATGCAGTGCCGGCAGTAATGTTGCATACTGCAAGTTCGAGGGGAAATTCAAGCTTCCGCAACCGCTGAAAGCCACGCATCGATTCCTTACCAGAAGCAATTGAGCCGCGGAGTTGGCGAATGGAGACGGGAAGCTCCTCGAGGTGACTCCCCACCTTGCGCTCGATTGCCGTAATGAATTTGCAGATGTTCCAATTCCGATGGCCACTATGTGCCTTGGTCACATGCGAGTACCGAAGCGTCTTCAGGCGTGTGGTGTGTTGGAGGAAATCGGCGATGCCCACCTCGTTGGTACAACAGCTCATGAGATCGACCACTATGAGGGTCTTTCCAAAGCCACCCTCCGGATTGTTGGATGCGATGTTCTTGTGGCCGTCGTCCCCGATGGCCACGCAGCTAGGGCCGTAGAAAGACTGTATGTGTGGTAAGGCTAGAAGGGGGTTCACCCAGTCCAGATCAAACCAATCCTGGCGTACTACCGAGACAGATAGCTCAAATCTGGTGACCTGGGCGAGGCTAGGCCTGTCGTCAGGGAGATGCGACTGGTTGGCCTTGCGAACGATGGCATCGGTGAGCTTGTCGGTGGCGTCAAGAGGCTTCCATTTTCGCGGTAGCGTCAGTGTCTCAACATTGGGCAGTAGCATCATAAGAAAAGACGCAGCAAGTTGTGAGTAGCGGACGGCTTGTAGATCCTCTTCGATCTTGGCATAGAATTCCTGCCAGTCGAGACCTGCTTGCTCTAGGTAGGGAGAATCGGCAAGCAGTCTGAGCACAGCGCCACCACAATGAACATCAGCTAATAACTCTCGGGGTCTGCCTCGAGTGAATTTGCTGTCCTGCGCGAAGTCTGCGTGCCGAATGTAACGTGCCACGATAGGCTCGACAGCGATGCGAGTGATCACATCGAAGGCTGTTCTGATGGTGTTAATCCAGTCCGTCGTATTTTCGTAGTAGTTAAAGTTATGGAATCGCGAACGCAGTGTGCTGTGCCTTTGGATGAATGGTGTGCTTATTGCGTTGATTTTCCTGCAGGTCAATGCTACGCTCTCGAAACCTTCTGGCAAGGTATGCGTGATGATGATTTCAAGGAGCTCAGTGGGTAAACGAGTGAGCGCCATGGTAGTAGTTGCGGAAGTGGTAGTCGAAGCGGTTGTAAATTGGAGGGAGCGCTGACGAGGCTGGCTGGTGAACATCCGATGTAGACTCAGCGACTCAAAAAGTCCACAAAGACTTCGCCGACGCTCCGACGAAGAAGAAGCGCGATGTCCCCGGTTGCACACAGCCTAATCCCGCAACCCAGAGCAGCACCCCGACCCAACCGACTCCCCACTTCGTCGCCCCAGTGGATCCTCCGTCCCAGCCGAGCTGTGTCCCCAACCCAACGGAATCTGTCCGGGACGCTCACGAGGGCGAGCTGGAGAAGGCAGCCAAATACTTCGGTGACGAACACGGAACCGACACCAACGCGAAGGCCCCGATCAAGAACGAAGCGCCCGTTATCGCCGGTACAAAACAGGAGGGTCGGGCAGTGGTGGATATTGCGTACGTTCATCCGGAGAGTTTGGGCAACCAAGACGATGTCTATGACTTCAGTCTCACATCTGTGAACAACTGTACTCCCGCAAATGGCTTCAATCTTGCCTCGCCGGTGGCTAATAGCAACTGCGTGGATATCATGCGTGAAACGTGGAAGAACAGTGAGATGGACAGATCACTGCGGGCTGCTTGACCTATAGTGTCAAGACCAGATACCAGACCCCACCGCAAAGTGGGGTGCGATCCATCCTTGGGAGACAGCTTTGGGGTGCGATGGCCGCGTACGGTCTCCGCGGACGCGAAGAAGCCTCTCGGTGGATTGCTTTTAATCATTGACTATACAACGTGAAGGCAACATATTGGGGGGATTGAGCACATGGTGGAGTTTGTTCAAGGCTTGTCTGAAATATCAACGGAGTGTGCGCATTATTGTGTTTTGCTGGGGCGTTCTCTCAAGATTCATGGAACCTGTAAATGTACTGCTTAGTACTCGCGACTTCGCCCACCCCTCATGCCAAATGTTGGCTAAGAGAGCATTTGGAAAGGGTTCTCTTAGCCTTGCTGGTGTAGCTTCCAGACCGGAGTCCAACGACACACCCATCATTTACACCTCAGCCAGGAAGATTGATGGCAAGGTACGAAGTACCAAGCGGAGGTCGGATTTCAACCCAACTACAAGCACATCCGGTAGTACTCGACCTGATAGCCAGTGCCCTTGGGGCCGTCCTTCAGGTGGCGCTCCTGTACGCCCGTCCTTGCTATCCGCAGCTGAGGCATGATTTGTCGGGCCTCGACGGAAATTGCGAGGCCTCTGCTTGTGCATAGTGCAGCATGGCGTCACTGCCCAAATCGTCAAGCACAATACCAGCAGCTCGGAGCCAAGATCTGAAGCAGAAATGATGGTTGAATTGGTGTAACTACATCATATTCGATCTGGGTCTACCGTATCCATATGAAGATATCGTTGGGACATCACAAGTATCCATGTGGAACCTCAGTTACCCATTCGGTCGATTCTTATGTCCAGGACAGTGCTCGTCAGTCAATGATATGCAGTGTTCCCGGTGTGCATTTAATATGCTAGATCTGAAGCCGATGACCGCAGCCTTGGAGCAGCTTACATGGCTACCTTAAGGCACTGCGAGTTTCTTTTTGCGTTTGGTCTACCTAGGTAGGTAAGGTAGGCAGATAACGTTACTCGCTTCTTGCTTGATCCCGGTGCCATTTGGGTTTGCGTCTCGCAAGGATACTCCCTGCAATCTTCCAGCTCAATTCACGGTACGCGTTCAAGAAGGAAATCAGTGGCTTTGTATTTGCCATCCTTCAAAGCGCGGTCCTGCTTGTGTACCTGTATTAATGTGATTACTTTCTGTCATGTCTTTTATTTTGATTTGCCAACTATTTCTTTGGAGCAATTGTTTCGTGGCTCTGTTCGAATCTCTGCCGACACTCGACAGCCATGTGCTCAGAACCACCATTAACGGAATGGCTCTCATTTGTACTACCTGCCCGTTGTCAAAACCTTGGAGGACCCTTGTAATCTTCGACATAGGATCGGTCGATATCTGCAGGAATTAACGGAAGACCTGCCACTAGGTAGGCCGAGATGACCTGCATCTGATTTTATAATTGGCTGTTACAAATCATAGCGTATCGATTTACACCCGGCGCAGCATCAACCGAACCGTTCATGCGCGTCAGTCTTTGATCTACGTTCGACGCGTCGATCACCTCTGTCCTCTCTTTTATGTTCGGGAATCTATTAACACCTCCCCATCCTCTGAAGCATGTCTTCAGTTCTCACTCCTCGTCACTGTGCCAATTGGGTTCTGCAGTCCTCAATTGCCCCAGGATCAGCGAAATCATGATCATTGATCCCCAGCAGGCACCTCGAAACCCCCAAGGCGTGTCACCCTCGTAAGTTGACGGTGCTTCTGGATCTCCGTTGCCATTGTTGGTGTCGATACGGCAGCATACCTTTTCCACCGCCACGTGTTTCTCACGGTGAGAAACCCTAGCAACAAGAAGCTCCTCTCAGTCGGCGTTCTTCCAAGCAACCCCGGACGCCTAGCTGGAGTGACAGGTGGTCGGCACACAATTCAGCTAATTATTGCATGGCAATAATACTTTGAAGTTGGCTTGTGAACAACTCCTTATCACCGACACACCCTCTCAGAACACATACTTGCACTATGCTTCGAAGACCAGCACTTCGCTCTGTTGGTGTTCTTGCACTCTTACTCACAGTTACAACAACGGTCTTCGTCACGCTCTTAGCTGTCACTCTCACCGTCGCTCATCATCCTGTGTATATACCAGCACTCGCGGCCACAATCCTCCAATTCCTCTCGCTTGGCACGCTAGGATACTTCACATACCTAGGATCAAATGCACAGGGACTTGGTGTATTTAAGAGGAGGCCACGGCCACGGACTTCTCTCTGTGTTGTCAACGTGGTTCCTGCCGTACTCGCGGCAGCCTTGATCGCGGTTACATTCAGCTGGATGAAGATATGCTTCGGTAACATGCCACAGTTTGTCCAGGATCGGTGGACATGGGAATCGCTCATATCTGCGTTCATCATCTGGGGGTTGTCCATGGTTGCTCAAATAGTCTTCTTCTCAATTTGCTTATTGCGGGCCAAACCCCAACCGGGAGTGAATGGCACCGATCCGCCAGCAGAGGATCTCGAGAGGGTCACTTCAATGCAGGAGGTGACAAGGCCTGCCACTACCGAGTCTGTCCAGTCAGACTCTTCTCGAGTCTTGGCACTACAAACCCCCCGTCGATCTCTGACCAGTCTTGAAGCCATCAGCTCTCTTCGGTCCTCACTTTCTGGCGTTGTACGACCGACATCCTCGCTTACCAAGCTTCTACCTCGCCATAGCTCCGTTACACGCGACTCCAAACGCTCGTCTTTCGAAAGCTTGTCACGCAATCATGTGGCACGTGAAAATAGTTTTGACAGTTGGGATACCTCTGCAGTAGGGCCACATATTCGAGAAGCGGTCTTACAGTCCACGCCTCCATCGGCAGGATCAGGCCTCGAACCTATCCCTGGAAGCCGTCCAGAGTCCCCCGCAAATGCACTTGATGGACCTTTTCTCCCGCAGTCCCCTACGTATAGCACGCCAAACTTCACGCGGCCGTTCAGTCGTCAGAGATCTTCATCGGATGAGTGTCATATCCATCCGCTTTTCCGGACGAACAGTCCTACGCCTCCACCGACGCCCACACCTGGTACGGTAGTCACAGCGGCACCGATGGCAGGTCAGGTCATCAACGGTCGTACTTTGAATCGAATGCGATCTGGGAGCCTTCCGTCGAGTCCGAGTCCGCTCATCCGTTCGGCGAGTTTCGACGCCTGGAGTGGCGCACGAAGTTTCACCCCTCCCACTCGAGGAGCGACTCCCCCGATCCCCGACTTCATCCTGACGGCTGGCGCGGAATCCGGCATTGACGGGTACGGGAAGCATAGGGCGTCGCTCAGGTCCACGGAGGTAGATACAGGCCAGTGACTTTGTGGCTTTCTTTTATGGAAGCATTGTTCACGATTACGATGATCAGTCTCATGCATTGATGATGTTCATTGCATGTTTGTTACGCGAGGCAACCCCATTGGTATGGATCAGAAAAGTGGTCGGGCTTTCTGTCTTCTGAAGCACTCTGTGATGTCGTTTGGTGGTGTTCGTTCAATCCTCAGCATTTAGCGCGGCGTTTGACCCGAAATTTTGGAGACTATGGAAGGGAAAGTCGCGGACTCCGACGATGAGTTGAAGAGCAGTCGGTGCTTTCGGTCTAGAATAGGCAGTGTCGAACATCACTGGGAATATCTGTACTCCTGGATGTTCTCCATCAATCAAACCCCACTGCATCCCAAGTCCAGCCTATATAAGGCGGTACCAATACGACACTGTCACGGCGAGAAAATCAGTGAGCACCAGTGCTGTAACTCTCCAATGCCTAGCAAACGGTCTAGTATTTTTTAAAAAACAATAGAGTCATACCCTAGGTAGTCCTCAGATGTCATCCGAACCAATTTATTACGGTGGTTGCTCTTTTGCCCCTCATTGAACTGTTGTTGTGGTTCTTTTCTTTTGGCTATGACTTCTCCTATTGGCTAACGGGAAACAATCAATGGCTACCCAAATCCTTATTCACCACCACCAAATCCTTTAACCCACCACCAAACATATCCGCCATATAATAATGTAGGAATAATATCATGACTTCCCAAAACGATTATACTCGGTGTTATTGTCAACTCTTTTAATTGAGGGCTCTTCCTTCTTTCTTTCCACCCATACACTTCTTCTTCACTTCCCACAAAACACCTTCGTACTCAGCGAGTAATACTTTCGACAGAGCCTTCCACAAAGACTCGATCATATCTTGACCGCCTCAACAACCCATCAGATTATTTCCTGCGTCTCTGTGAGATACGGATATACTTCTGGTAAATTCTACATACCTGATTCTTTTCATATCGAAGCTCCAGGCTCTCATATCGAGAGCTATACGTTCAGCATAACATCGACACCACCTACACTAGCTACACACCGAGTTACAGCATACCCTTCCGCAAAACTTTTGATCGGCACTTGACAGCCTCGACACCTCACCAGATCAACTCTCTGTGTCTCTGTGAGATATTCGAAATACATTTGGTAAATTCTACGAAATTACTCCCTTCACACCGAATTTCTCAGCTGAGTGTACATATATCTTCACTGCGAAACTTTACCGAATCAGGTACGAAGCGTATCTAGACAGTAAGTCCTTTCCAAAATCCATACAATTGTCAATTATTTCCACCCGTTCTTTGCTATTGTATAAATGAATGCTTTTGGTGTTTTCGAGTATATCGAGCAATTCACGCAGCCGGTGTTGATATGGCCCGGTATCACACTGCATTCGGACAGCTTTTGGAATTCGAACCGTACAATGGTTGTCAATGTCATGTCTCTATTGTTGTCAATTGCTTCTGATCAATACACTCTACTTTAAGGACCTTGCAGTATCATAGGCAATTGCTTTACGTGGTTCCGTACCTTAATTGGAAGTACCGACTCCTTTTTCTGACAGACTTACAGCAATGCCTGGCTTAAAGCGCAAAAATGAGACGACTGCTTCCACCACCGATTGCGGCGATGCAAATACAACTGCAATTGACAATGGTACTCGATTCTTCTCCTGGCTTGTGTGTACGGCAGACTAATTGATTGCAGGTTCGCAAGAAAAACCAGCGAAAAGGAATTGTAGACAACCAACAGAACCACTACACATGGTCACACGTCGCTCAGCATCCATTGTGGCGTCTACTCAGAACTCTGCGGCCTCTTCTGCTATCCAGTCAGAGGTCGAAGACAACCAGCCCGACGCCATGCGTCCTGGGCGTGCGAATACGGACGGAAAGACGAAGGCTCGTAAGATTAAGAGCTCAGCGCCGAAATCGAATCAGTCACGCAGTCGGGCATCAAGCGCCCAGGAAAATCGAAAAGCTGGGCCGCCAAAGCTGAAGTTGTTTATCACTAAACCACCGGACAGCATCGAGCTACAGAAAATCAAACATACACTCCGAAACAGAAAGGGGGCCGTACCGCCCACTACTCAACTATCCACAAAATACAACAAAAGAGAGCTCGAAGCAGGGCGTGAGGATGACGAGAGGGCTGATGTGACGGATACGATCAATCAAGGACACAACGACACACTCTTAACGGCGACCACTCATTCACCCACAAAAAGCACTAAGAGAAAGCGGGAGGCAGGTCACCACGATGAAGGGACAAGCAATGGGCAGGACGACGGCGCATCATTGGAAGTGCATACTCAGTTGATTACAAAGAGTGATGAGATAACCCGTAACGCGGGAAAAGTAGATGAGAAGACGACTGAGATGGTCGATATGGCCGGCGTGACCGATGGAGTGAGCAACGATACATATCTCGATCTCAACACAGAGACACCGCTCGAGGGCAACAAGAGAAAGCGCGAAGGAGGACATGAAGACGAGGATGGGAGTCATCTGGCCAAAACGACCAACGGAGAATATGACGCTACAGCCTCGGGAGTCGACACAGAAGAACCTCCAGCGAAGAGACGCGGAAGAATCCCAAAATTAGGGAAAGTGCACATGATTACGTCAGTAGAGCTCACTCCTGCACGCGAAGCATCGGACGGAAACCCTGGGATACCAGTACCTGCTGTTAAACGACCTCCAGGAAGACCTCGCAAAGGAAGGCCACCAGTCAGTCGCCAAGGGTCCGAGACTCCTGCCCGACGTTTCCTTGGAAGACAAAGAGCTCCGGATGCAAATCCCGAAGTTGAAGCGATCCGCACCCGAATGGCAGACTTGAAGAGGAATTACCGTGAAGTAGCTCGAAGTCAAGAAGCTGCCCTCAAAGATCTTGCGGACCGCTCCATCGACGAGTTGAGAGAGGGCCCCAATGCCCACGAACAAAACGACCATTTCAGAGTTGTTCAAGCTGGACTTGACGGTCATTACGTCAATAATGTAATAGAAAGAGAGCAAAACTACCAGCGAATGCTGGAGTATGAGGAAACGAAGTTCAAAGCAGAACAAGAGGTGCTGAGGAGAGAGTGCGAGGTTAGAAATTAATCGCTCAAGGTAAAACAAGTCATGTGCTAACATTGTATAGAATCGCCGTAAAGAGATCAAGGAAGCCTACATAAGTAGGCTCAAGCACGAATACATGCAATGCGTGCGAGGCGAGGAAGCGAAGGGCGACGGGGACGTCACCGACGACGAGGTTGGTTTATAAGTCTCGAGTCTAACTAGGCATCGTGGGAGCTGACTTCGGACCGCAGAGAGTCAACGGGGAAAAGAGTAGCGGCCGCTCCAAATCCCCAGTGTACAATTCGCATTCGGCACGATTCTACTATGAGACCGAATGTAGCTGGAGAGACTGGCAACGACGTCTCGACCTTCAGGGAGCTCTTCGGGCAGTCAACCCGCCCGACACCTCCGTCCTACCGAACGCCTTTACGGCGACGGACGAAGGCCGCCGCCAAGCCGCCATCGCGGAGGCGAACCTCAACTTTCTCGCTCTGGCATCGGAAGCAGCGGAGGAGCGCGCGGCGGTGCAAGACCTACCGAGGGTGAGGTCTGATGGGCTGAGAAACGCCCAGGAGGCAATGCTACGAGGGCTCGCCGATCTGGCGGAAGTCCATCCAGAATACTGGATGAGCAAGCAGGAGATGGAGAAGAACAAGAAGCAGAAGAGGAGGAGGAAAGGGAAGAAGGAGGAGTACGAGCCAAGCTTGGAGGATCACCTCCAAAGGGCGCAAAGACACGGGATGGAGTATCTCAGGGAGAAAAACGAGGAGGCCGTGCAGAAGCCGGTGAGATCTCGAGGCTCACGGCCACGCGAGATTCGGCCGGCTTCTGAAAGGCCTCCTCTGTTTTCTCCTGGAGTTACTTTGCCCCTGCTCCCACCGCCGCCGCCGCCCCAACCACATCCCCTGCCCCAGTCCCTGCCACTGCTCCCGTATTACTGGCCTCCGCCACCACCACTACCACCGCCACAGTTTGTGCTGCCACCACCGCAGTTCTATGGCGTTCAGGGTCTTATGGGCCCTCCGCCATTGCCGCAGCCTCCATACTTCAAGCGGCACTGGTAGTGGTGGGTGTTTGTTTCGTCTGTGGTGCCGGGCATGGAGGTTAGTTGTACCATCGCTCAGCTTGCTCTCACCGATTTCCGCATTGGTCGTGTAGCGTTTCAGCGTTCCACAAGGTATCTGCATTGTAGCATAGATTATTACACTGTATGTGATTATTAAAAACCCAGTCATTGATGAGGCATAAGTTGGTAGTCATCACCACCCCTTGTGAGTCAGACAGCGGCTAGTTGGAGGCTAGCTTTGTCGCAAAAGTTATGATGACCCTGCACCATAAGTTACAAATATGTAAAGGCACCAGAACACACAAACCGACAAGACTACCCATATATCGATCAATTACCACACTACTACTACTCAAGACCTCCCAAATTCCACCAAATCACCTGCTATTACTCTACTCCCAAACCCACCACATCCCACTAAATCCATAACCATGGCTGTGCGCGCTCAATTTGAGAACTCCAACGAGTCTGTATTTGCCCCTCCATGCCCCACCACCACCTACAACAATAACAATCACACCAATTGGGCTCAATTTGAGGTACCATACTGACGAAAAATCGCACAGAGTCGGGGTCTTCGCCACTCTTACAAATTCATACGCACTCGTCGCCGTCGGTGCCTCTGAGAATTTTTACAGGTACATCTCGCTCCGTTCCGACACGCTCGAGAAGAGCGCAAAGCGGCTGAAAACTCGCGCCGTGCAGTGTATTCGAAGCCGAACTCCAAGACGTCATCCCAATATGTCACGCCACGATTGCCGGCACCAGGATAATAGGCCGCTTGACGGCCGGGTACGTTCTCTCTCTCTCTCGCTTTCCAGAACCCAAGACGGGGGGGCATGTGGCGCTGGCTGACGCCGCGACGCAGGAACCGCAAAGGTCTCCTCGTCCCAACCACGACGACCGACCAAGAACTCCAGCATCTGCGCAACTCGATACCGGATAGCGTCAAGATCCAGCGCATCGAGGAGCGCTTGTCGGCGCTCGGCAACGTCATCTGCTGTAACGACCATGTCGCGCTGGTGCATCCGGATATCGAGCGGGAGACGGAGGAGATGTGCGTATTCATCACCCATTTCCATGACTTTCGGGTGTAAGGGAAGAAGAAAGTCCGCACGCTGATGCTCGTTGCCGCCGTTTTGCAGAGTAGCGGATGTGCTCGGCGTCGAAGTGTTCCGGCAGACCATCGCCGACAACGTCCTGACGGGGTCGTATATGGCGCTCAGCAATCAGGGCGGCATCGTGCATCCGAAGACGTCGATACAGGACCAGGACGAGCTGTCGAGCTTGTTGCAGGTGCCGCTGGTGGCGGGGAGCGTGAATCGTGGGTCGTCGGTTGTAGGGGCCGGGATGGTGGTTAATGATTGGTTGGCGGTGACGGGGCTGGATACGACGGCTACGGAACTGTCGGTTGTGGAGTCGGTGTTTAGGTTAGGGGAGGGGATGGGGCCGGGGGCGATTAATACGGTTAATAAGGATACGATGGTCGAGTCGTTTTATTGAGGTCGGGGTGAGAGGGCTTCGAGGTGGGGTTTCGTGGCTCAACTCGATCTATGTATTGCCTTTTGTCTATGTATGGAGTCGGTATGTGCATAGACCGTGGGTCTGCGAACGAGAGCTTCCATGACGGCAGAGGTTTGGGTTTCTGAGCCACTCCAGGCTGTTCGGTGGAGTAGATGGACAGTCTCCAGAACCGCTGATAGAACACCAGAACGCCTGCTTACCTACGCTAAAGCAGCATGCCATAGATTTCTGAACCATGTAAAACGCCGGTAACGCAAGACTTGCGTGGAACGTCTATGACATGTCTCTTGTCTGTAGCCAGCTATCAGCATACCAAGATCCCGAGTGGAAGTCGCATATAGCACCACTCACAACAAACTGATCCAACCCGGCCTCGAACATCTCGCAATTGACGCCCACCCCGCCCGGATGCTCGACCGGTGACAACGGGTTCTTAACCACTACACAAGGAGAGTTACTAACCAATTGTGATCGTCATCCCCAGGCGGGAAGGAAAAAACAAGACCCACCAAACTCCACATAAAGGTTGATATAAATCTGATTCAACACGTGCCGCAGATTGATCATGCGCGTATCCGTCAGCATGACGAACTTCAGGTTCGTCGGCGTCTCGAAGTAGTGCAGCTTGTAGACGGCGGTGCGGTAGGAGATGAAGTTGTCGTCCGGCCCGCCCAGCTTGCGCACCATGTTCCGCAGCGAGAAGATGGTGCCGAAGATCAGCTTCGCGTCGTCTTCGGCGCTCAGGCCTGGGCGTCGGCCGGAGCCGTGGACGCCGTTGCTTAGCTCGTTGCTGGCTTCCGTGGGCGGTCGGGAGGTTCGTGTTTCGCTGGAGAGAGGGCGCGGCGGCCAGTGTTTCTTGTAGATGCATTCCGCTGGTGGGGGGTTTAGTCGGTTTGGACGACGGAGGATTGAGTGTTGGGGGGGTATGGGGCGGGTTACCGTGGCGGTCGAAGATGTAGAAGGAGTAGACTACCATGATGGAGTTACTATTTTTGATGTCTGGCCTATCATCAAAGTTTGTGTCGAAGTTCTGACGAAGCCATCCTGAGTTGGCGTTTGAGCCCTAACGACGTATCGGTACCTTATGTCAGCCAGGTCAAGCTTTCGCCAAGCTTTCATAGCGCCCGTTAGCACAGGGTCTATCGATCGCTAGACTTTGTCGGAGTAAGGTAAGTAAAGAGCACAATCTGAACCCTACCAAAGCATCATATTATTCAATTCATACATTATATTACATGTTTTACCTACAAGTATTCTTATTCGACCTACATTCATCACCTCTTCCAAACCAAAGCCGAAAAGGACCAATCGAGTAATTTCACGACCACCTGCAGCAATGGCTGCGGCCTTCAAAGCAGAACCGGAGCACGTCACTGCGCTCAAGGCGGGGACATCTCCTTCACATGGAATCACGATCGATATTCCGGGACTGGAGAACAGCAGTCATCCACCAATACTCCGATACGTGTAACAGTTCCCTCCTATCTATGGAGCTTTGACTTCTACAGGTTCTCGAAGCTGACAATGGTACAATTAACTCCAGATCGAGTCCAGCTTATAGTAGTCCGTTGCGACACCATCACAGAAACCATTCGAAACCGCGCCAGGTCAAAGAGACGCTGCATGCGCGCTCGGAGTACATGAACAGCGAAGACGATGGGGGAGCCATACATCGTATCAATCAGTATGTTATCAAGCAGGAAATTGGTAGAGGCTCGTTTGGTGCGGTGCATTTGGCTGTCGATCAACACGGCCAGGAATACGTAAGGCGACCCATGACAGCCAGTGCTTAACAGGAATCGTGAAAGCAGCTCAAGAGATCCGGTATAGCTCTGTGCTAACGGACCACTGCGTAGGCGGTCAAAGAGTTTTCCAAGTCAAGGTTAAGGAAGCGCGCGCAGTCCCATATATTACGTCGGCCACATGCACCACGACGGGCCGGCCATCTCGCTGCTGGACTCGGCATGAATTCGCCATTATTCAGGCATTCAGCGTCAGATGTACACGAGGGCGAGGAAGGAGGCAATTCGCTGTACCTGATCAAGGAAGAAATTGCCATCATGAAGAAGCTCAACCACCAAAACCTAGTGTCGCTGATCGAGGTGCTGGACGACCCGAGCGAGGACTCCTTGTACATGGTGCTAGAATATTGCAAAAAGGGTGTCGTTATGAATGTCGGGGTCGACGACAGAGCGGATCCTTATGATGATGATGACTGTCGCTGTTGGTTTCGCGATTTGATACTAGGGATCGAGTACCTACACGCTCAAGGAGTCGTGCATCGTGACATTAAGCCCGACAATCTGCTGTTGACCGAGGACGATGTGCTTAAGATCGTCGACTTCGGAGTCTCGGAAATGTTCTCCAAAGAGTCCGAGATGAAGACGGCTAAATCGGCTGGTTCGCCGGCATTTCTGCCGCCAGAATTATGTGTTGCGAAGCACGGTGATATTTCGGGAAAAGCGGCAGATATCTGGTCTATGGGCGTGACGCTATATTGCTTGCGTTACGGCAGAATACCGTTTGAAAAGACTGGAGTGCTGGAGCTTTACGAATCTATCAGAAATGACGATGTACGATTGAACGCAGATAGCGGGGAAGACTTCAACGATCTCATACGGAAAATACTGGAGAAGGACCCAACGAAGCGGATCCAGATGACAGAACTACGGGTTAGCAGTTTAGCTGATCTTACATGTGCAAGACGCCAGGTCGCTGACATGTCAAAGGAACATCCATGGGTTACCCGAGGCGGCGCAGACCCTCTGTTATCTGCGGAAGAGAACACAGCGAACCTGATCGAGCCGCCGACAGAAGCAGAATTGAGGGAGGCCATAACCAGCAATCTCAGTAATCTCCTTGTCGTCGTAAGTCAGCCTTGGCCCCGCATCCGGCCGCACTAATAAGGGCGTCTGCGAAAGATGAAAGCAGTCAAGAAATTCAAACGACTCCTTGCCATCAAACGTCCCGAAATTATAGAAGACATCCTCGGCGAACACGCACACATTGTCCAACCACCCCTATCCATGCTCTCACCCGACGCAAGCCCCATCCCCCGCCGTTCCCGAAGCATGGATTCGGATGATCGCCGACCAATGGAGAAGGAACTGGCGATCGAGGGCGTCCATCACGATATTGATCTGAAAGACTTCAATGTAACGGCTAAACCATGGTCGCGGAGTGATCAGGAAGACCCACAGCGCCAACACCCTGCTACCAGCGAAGCGCTCAATCCAGGGACCCGCCACCACCACGACTCTCCAATCCATGACCCCGCTCACCCAACCCGCAGCAGCACATCCTCCTCCGCGCACGGCAAAGGCCACGCCCACAACCCCCTCTCTGATTTCCTCATCCTAGCCGTCGGTCCCGGCGGCAACGTCGGTCCTGACAACAATCAGGACACGGGCAACGGCGACGATGATGCCGATCCCCCACCACTACCCGACCCTCCCATCGTCAGCGAATCTCCTCCCGCAGCCGACATCGAAATCTACGAAATCGCATACCACAGTGAAGTGGAGCGGATCCGGCGAATGCACGGGGAAGAGACTACCACGTTTTTGACCAGGCACATCGAGGGTTCTGGCGCAGGGAACACGCCGCGAGAGGGAGACGACGAAAAAGGCGACAAGAGTGCTGGTTCGCGGGGTGGTGGAGGTAGACTGGCGAAAGCATTGCAGTTGGTGCGGGAGACGGAAATGAGGAAGGAAAACTGCAGGCAGGAGACGGAGGAGGAGGGTGAGAAAAAATGAGGCCTTGCTGTGCTTGATTACTCATTCCGCCTCTCGCTCGTCACCGGCGCATAAAAATTGGGCCAGCAGCTGGTGATGAAAGGCGCACTGGGTTGTTGATTTAGATCCGGATCTGGACCATTCGGAAGATAGATCGGACTTCTATACTTCTTCGATAATATCTGCGTGAGAGTGCCGGGCCATGACGGTGCCGTGGATGGGAACGTGAGTAGGTAATGGGGTTTCGGCTTGTGAACGTCAGAGCGAATTGGAGAACAGTACAGCTGAAAGATCAATATGGGCATCGTCGCATAGAGGAGATCGCTGAGGGAGCACGGCGTTGGAGGCGAAGGTAGCTAGCTAGGCTTGTGGGCTCGAGAAAAAATGAGAAATATCCGCGCACGGCTTGGATGTTGGCACGGTAGCTTTGAATATAAAAATCTTCATAATTGGTCTTGAAATAGTTATTGCGGTGGATATCGGTGAAATTTGCTCTTCGGCGTTTCCGAAGGCAAAATTACTAGATTCAGCCTCTGTGGACTACTGTGACCGGAATGCGCAGTCGTAAGTGTCCCGGTTCAATCTCTAGCAGTGTTGCTAAGTTAAGTTAAGTTCCAGCACGCCTGCAGACACGCATAAAGCGTCTTCTTCGGATCTATCGAAATAATCAAGACCTCCAAACTCCAACCATGTCTCTCTCCGAGCCATCCATATGACTGTAAACCAAACCCTTTGGTCTCTCTAACCCCACCATCCACCCTCTACACTTACGCGCCGCGCCCCGGAACGCCAAACATGCCACAGACCGCAATCCATACAATATCATAGACCCAACTCCAAAGTAGCTACTCAAAAGATGCCCATCCTGCCCCAGCCCTCTAGCCGCGGGTTGATGACGATCTGATACGGGAACGGATTAGTCTCGCTCGTGGTGATGGGCGGTATATGATCCCTATCGCGATTAACGATAGTCACGATCTTCATCGCCGTCTTCTGCAGCGTTGTCTCCATCGCCTTGCGCACTTTCGCGCGCTCTGCAGCCACCGAGCCCCGAGTCGTCAGCCAAACTCTCCCTTCCACGTGGCGACTAATATTCCGCGGACGAAGAGAAGAGAAGGAGAGGATCATGTAATTACCGGCCTCGGTCCTAGGCGTCGCGAGCGTGATCTCCAGCATCCACACCTCCCAACACACCTCCTCTTCGGCCTTGCCGCCGCCGAACCAACCGAGACCGCCACGCCGCCGCTTCTTCTCGAAAAACTGCACCGCGATCTGCCCGCGCAGGCTGCTGTTCGGGGACGTGGTGGACGAGAGCTGCCGGATCAGCGCGGTGGTGCGCGTGTCGATCAGGGTCTCGAGCTCGACGTCGGTGATGGTGGGGAGGGTGAGGTCGAGGACTTCGATGGAGGAGGGGCGGATGGAGGGGAAGTAGCGGTGGAAGAAGATGGTGTGGAGGATGCCTGGCGGTTGGGCGGGAGGTTAGCTATGGTTTGAAAAGTAGTGGATGTAGCGGGCGTGCCTTTGATGATGTCTTTGACGCAGGTGGGGTCCGCGAACACTTCGAGGATGTACTCTGGAGGCCTGCGCTGCTCCATGATGAGGGTAGTTTACGTGTCGGAGTGTTCGCCTGCGAGGGCAGACACAACGAAGTGTTTGAGATATAGCAGTGCAGTCGTCGAATCAGCTCTGAGCGTGGAGGACAATGAGATGTTGAGAAGCACGACGAATCATTTTGCGACATGTGCCCCTCCACCCACACCCCACACCCCACCATATACAGATGATCATACGTGCCAAGTGTGCAACTTTATGACCGGGCTACTGAGCCGAGGGACATGTGGATCGAATACTTGGCTGAGTTGGCTCCTTCACATATAAGGTATCTGAGACCTTACAACGACGACGGGCAACATGAAATGAGATTGTTTTGAGGTACCGACTACTGTACGACATGATATCTGCCACTCGGAAGTGGCTTCGGCGCAATCGATCGAGCTTCGCAATAGGATTGGGCGTACTGGGAGTGGGCTACGTAGCAACACAGTATGTGCTATCCAAGATTAGGGAAGCAGGAGAACGGATGAGCAATGATCGTATAGCCAAGGACAAGTAAGCATGCCAGACCTTCGTTGCACGTTGCGTTACAGCTGGCTCATGGCACAAAATCAGCCTTCGCCGACGGTTCCAACAGAATCAAGATGACTGTACCTTTACTGTCCTGGCATTGCTCCCCACCGCAACAGAAAACATACTCGAAGCGTTACCGGTGGAGAACATCACACACGAACTGCAGCAGAAGAAGGCGGAACGGTTATCAAAGAGCCAGGCGACGTCGGAGATAGCTCCTTCCCAGCAAAGCTCAGGGCCGCCGAGCGTTGCCGACGACGACGGGAAGAGTCTTGCCAGCTTTCAGAGCGGGAGCTATGTTCATGCCAGTCAGATGGGAAGCTCAACCCTGGGCAATGGAGAGTCGGGAACGGAACGGCCCCGGAAGACTAAGGCGCAGCTGTGGAACGAGCTCAAAATCAATTGTATTTTGCCATTGACCTCACTTCACGTTCGAGTGACTGACCGTACTATCAGCGATAACACGATCCGTCACACTTATATATACCCTATCATTACTCACCCTTCTTACACGCATCCAACTCAACCTCCTCGGTCGCCGTAATTACCTCTCCAGTGTTGTGTCGTTAGCGTCACATCCCCCCAACGAATCGACTATCAGTCTCGAAAACCATGATGATGATAACATTGGACAGTCATATGGCAATGACTTCGAGACCAATCGACGATACTTGACCTTTAGCTGGTGGCTGCTTCACCGTGGCTGGAAGGAGATTATGAAAAAGGTCGAAGTAGCCGTGACGAAGTCTTTTGGGCCGTTGGACCCTCGAGAGGACATCACCCTCGAACGGCTTTCGGAGCTAACACTAGAAGTGCGAAAGGAAATCGAAGGAGCTACGGAAGAGGAAAGGAGGTATATCACCATACACCTCTTTCAAACCAACCCATACTCACAAACCGCAGAACGAGCAAATGGCTCCCCTACCTTCTCCCAGCGCGCGAAGATGAAGAATTCGTCCTACAAGAGTCCGGCATGTCCGCCTCCCCACCACCAACCGCCACCACCCCACCCAACAATCCAACCCCCACCCCCCTCCGCCGCCTCCTCGACGAAACCTCCGACCTAATCGACTCCCCCCCCTTCACCCACGTCCTCACCAAGCTCCTCGACGCCGCCTTCTCCACCCTCATCGACGTCAAAACCGCCACCCAAGCCTTCAAACTTCCCCTCCCACCCACCACCACCACCACAACCACCACCGACCCCGCCCCCCGCATCACGGAACTACCCTCCGGATCGAACGACTCCGACGCAACCACCGCCACCGCTAAGACCAAAGTCGCTACCGTCCTCGCCGTCATGACGCGCCAGGCCCACTCCATCGGCAACGGCGTCCCGAATGAGTATCTCCAGGCTGTGGAGTCGGTGCGCGACCTCGAGGGGTTTGCGGCGCTCGTCTATAGTAGTAACTTCGAGTTCGAGGCGCTGGGTTCGGGGGTTGGGAGCAGTTCGGCGGCGGCGACAATGGTGGATGCGAGTCGGTCGGATAGCGGGAAGGCGGATGAGGTGCCTGGTTTGGGTGGTGGGGCCGGTTCTGTGGTGACAGGGGAGGGCGCGAGCATATTGGAGATTAGGGAGGCAGATCATCCGATTTCGAGGCAGGAGGAGGAGGGTGTGGGGTTGGGCGGTGGGGAGGGGCAGGGGCAGGGAGAGGCGAGTTTGGTGAAGGAGGCGGAGAGCGGGTTCGAGGATGCCTGGGGAAAGGTTGTGGCTGCTGGTAGTGGTTGGGGTGGTGGGGATGGGCAGGGCCCCATGACGGGGTAGGCTCCAGGCATTGTTATACACGCTTTGTTGCCTTTGCGGTAATAGAGTGTTGGTGCGAGGGGATGGATGGGTATACGGTCCTTTGGGAAGGGTTCTTCTACTCCAATATCTTAGACTCTGTCCCGTATGTGGCAAGGTCTTAATACTTTGTTTTGAGTCTGGAGTAAGGGCAAGGGCAGAGGCTCTGTTAGAGTAACATCTTCACTCTGGAGCCAAGCTCAGTCTATGTTGCTGGTTCGGGTGTGCTGCGATCGTCGAGTGCTTTAGAGTTATCTTTGTAAATCGTCTTGACCGTTAGGTCTGTCGGACTGGGAATATATCAAGGTACCAAACTAGAATTGGGCTTGTGCACACCAGTGTATGTAAGCCTAGCAGTAGATCTTCAGATTAACCCTGTCCGTTCGACCTCGCCCTCCAAGCCATCAACAATCCCCATCCCATCGAAACCATCGAAACCAACCGCACATTCCCTTGCCCGCCTTGCTTCAAAAGCCTCGCCTCTACGACTCCTTCTTCCGCACCCTCTCCTCCACCACACCGCCGGCAGCCCACCCACCCCCTCTCAAAACCCCCACCAACTTCCAGCAAACCCACAAAACCCCCACCAGCACCACCGCCACCGTGCCCTCCTCCACCCACCCCGCCCTCCGCGTATCCAGCACCGGCACCGGCACCACCTCAACCAAAGACCCATCCCCACCCCCACTCCCGCCCCCCACCGCGCTCGGCTGCAAGTGATAGAACATCGTGCGCGGGCCAAACAAGCCATCATAGCCCAGATTGACGCGATCGAACGGATTCACATTCATCTTCGTCCCCTCCTCCGCCGTGCAGGCCCAGAAGACGACGGGCCACGGCACAGCGACGTCAGCGAGGCCGCCGGGTGCGGGGGGCAGGTAGCGCAGGTGCAGCGGGACGTCGGCGTGCCAGGTGTGCGGGGGATGCGCTTTCGAGGATGGCACCGTCCCGGAAGCGGGAGGGGCGAGCTCGAGGAGCAGGGCGGAGCCCCATTTCGCGACGGCCCAGGCTGGGGCCTCGAGGTCGGTTTCGCCGGCGAGGGCGCGGATGGCGTGGAGGTTTTTGGAGGCGAGGAGGAGGGGGTCGGCGAGCTGGTATTTGTCGACGAAGAGGGAGGAGGGGAGGGTTAGGTAGGCGTGTAGGGCGCAGGTGGCGGCTGGCGGGGTGGTGGGGGTGGTGGGGAAGGTGAGGCGGAGGGTTGGGTGCAGGCCGGTTGGGGGTGGGAAGGAGGTGCTGTAGGTGTCGTTGCGCGATGGGTCGGTGAGGGGGTGGTGGCGCGAGGGGAAGGAGAAGAGGGTTGGGTCTGAGGGGGCGGTTGGTTAGTGAGGAGTTGGGGTAGGAGGGTCAGGGGATGGGGGCGGAGGGTGTACTTGGTTTGTCGTCTTCGCCGATGACTGTCAGGAAGCCGCCTAGTGAGAGCTCTTCGGGCTCGACGGGTTGCTCGTTGGCAAGTACGCCTACTTCGACCTGGTCGGCACCCTCGGAATTCTGGATTTGCTCGTCCCAGGTCGGCGAATTTGGTGATTCGGGCCAGAATGCACTGAGGACGACAACCTGAGATATAGTGTCGTAGTCTATATCAAGATAGCTCGCTGATGCAAGAGTGTGTGCTTCCTTATGACATGTTTCACTCCCTGGAGGACAGATTTTCTGCTCGATGTACGTAACGAGGTCTTTCAACGACGGGAGAGCAGAGTAGTACTGCCACGCAGATGAAGATGCAAAGCGTTCCGATATGAGGGGAATGCGACTAAACGTCTCCTAAGATCGATTCTCAGCGTGCGTTGTAAAGTTAGGACTCCATGAGAGTACCTCAGGGTTCTGGCACTTTATCTGATCGCCGAATATTTTGCGCAATATCGGACATAGGGATTGACTACGGAATCTCATTAGGAGTCCTCTCAGCACAATGGATGAGAGTAACCTTACATACGCAGACTGGGTCTTGTAAGGGGTGAAAAACACATGCAGTCCTGGAGAAACTCGGGATACGAATGGAACAGTCGACGGATAGGACACTGATGAAGCCCACCGGATGTGAAGTTCATGGCATTGTTTCAATACCCTCCATAACTGGAAATCTAGATCAGCTGCGTGCAGAGCATCCACAAGGATGAAGCCTCTACCTCCTGGGGAAGCTGCTGGGAGCCCAAAGTAATTCGGTCCTCCCGCGCTCCCTTTACAGAACCTATACTCAAGGTGCCATTGTTCAGATGAATCTGTCTAGGGTCGAACTCCTCATCGGGCCCATGTACAAAGGTAATTCGTCGTCTCATGTTTTGTGAGGAACTGGTCTAAGTTACTGCATCGAGTATCAATGACATGGGGAGCTCCCGACTCTAGGAAGTCGAATGCAGTTAGTGTCACGTCAGCTATTCTTAGAACGTCAGCTCCAAAGGGCATGAAAACTGCCCATTGACACCCACAAATTCAACATGACTGTCAACATCATCATTAATATTATCATTGCTATGAGACATACGGTACTTAGAGCCTTAATGTTAGAGACCTTGCTTGAGGCTCTGCGGAAAGGGCTTGAGATTTTTCTAAAAATAGCACTGGTTACCTACTTTGCCCTACCTTACTCATCAAGCTTAGAGTCTATTGCCTAAACCTCTGTATAGGGGGCCTCACACGAAGAGTAATCTAGAGTGCACAATCTAGACTCCATCAAACCATGCATGCTTCAGAGCCTCTCTCGCAGTTGGACGCTTTCTCGGGTCAACCCTCGTAAGATAGCTAAAGAATTCAACATCGTCTTGGCTTATACTTCGAGAAACAGCCGACAAGGGGAGCTGTCGGTAGTTTTCTTCGAATTGTTGTAGTAGTGACAGAAGGACCGGGTGATCAATGAGACCTTCGAATGACTCCCTACTGATAGGTCCATAGTAATCGTTCTGCACTTGTAGAACTCCCATAGACAATTGAGGATCGCCTGACGGAGGTGCATTTCTGGGTAGGAAGATATAGTGCCCTGTGACTAAAGTGATACCCGTAGCACCAGCCGCCCAGATATCAGCCTTGGTCGTCCATGGGACACCAAGCGGCACTTCTGGGGCACAAAAGATCTCTGCACCGATCAAGTGTCCTCCGTCGTTTGACAGCACGTTCGGCGATGCAGAATCGCCCAAGTCACAGACTTTGTAGTGGGCGTCCTGTGGACCATTCTTGACAAGAAGATTATCAAGTTTTATGTCTACGGTTCTATCAGTCTCGACAGTTTCACAACAAGCAAGCAAGGCCTCTTCAGGACGTACTCATGTGCACAATATCTTCATCATGTAATGCAGCAAGCGCCTTGAACGTTGCCTTGAGAGCACACTTAGCCTCAGTTTTTGAAAGCTGCCTTTTCTTCAACAGGTTGAGAACATCATTGTCCATATACTTGAGTATCACTGAGTCAGAATCCTCAGTCTGAACTGTCTGATCAATCAATTGATTCATATAGATAATTAAAAATGACAACTGAAAATTAAAAAAAACTAACATAATTATTTACTGATCTATGTTTTAATAACAGTTATAGACTTTAAATTGAATATCTATTAATCTTAAGATAACAATTTAATCTTTACAGTAAGATCTTTATGTAGTGAGACTTTAAAGCAAGATCTCTATAAAGTAAGATCTCTATAAAGTAAAACCTCTATGAAGTAAAGTGACTGTCAAGTCAAATTAACTCAGTCTAATCTGAACAGAACTTCTGAGTTAAGTTAAGTTAAATTTTAATTGTTAGTCTAAGAATCTAAGTCAAGCTTAAACATTGAAGCTTAATTTAATTTAAAAGCTCTATTTAAATTTTAAGAATTCTAAGACTGATTAGTAAATAAGTTCTTGAGACTTGACTTAAGAATAAAGATTATAAGCTTAAAGATTATTGATATATGAGTGTTATAAATGAGCATTATATATATATAGTTAAACAGCTTTCAATTTAATCTATTTATTTACTACATTGAGAGTTAAATATTCTCAAAATAATTTAATAATAATTGCTTCAATCTATATCTTTAAATGCAATGTTTCAGTTATGCATGTATCTCTTAATAAAAGATATGTTTTGATGCTAAATAATAATTTACTTTGTATAAATTGCAGTCAGATTAACATCTACATTCTGTTAACTGATAAATGATAATTACTGTACAGTTCATTAAATATACTTTTAAAAAAAACAACAATATATGCTTTTACTGTCTTCTGCAAACTGTTAATGACTGAGCTTTAAAAGCAAAACATTTTATGTTGAGAGAAAACTCTTTTCAAATAATTTTAAGTTATTTTGCAGCAAAGTCTTTGAAAAAATAGTTTTGCTATCAGAAAATCTGTTAATTTCTGATAGTGATGTATTTTATGAAGAATGACAACTATAGAATGAAGCATTATTATTAAATATTATATTGTATGTTAAAATTAAGCTTACTGTCTAACTTTTAATGATGAATTAACTTAAATGCTTCAGTATCTTCTTCTATATCTGCAGCATTATTTTCTTTTTTTTATTAACATCAATTTTTTCTTTCTTAAATATCTTTCTAAATGTTCTTTCTGCTACTACTGTCTTCTCTTTGTCTAATACAGTCTTCATAACACTGCATCTTGAAGTTTTCTTAATACATATTATAACATAATATAACAGTACAATAATGCTTTAAAATTAAATTAACAAAAATATTATAAAAAAACAATTTAAATGCATCTTTAAATAATAATAAGTTTTAGAGTGATCTTGTAGTTTAAAGATGCATTGTAGTTTAAAAATGTGTTGTAGTTTAAAAGTGTATAATTAAAAGATGTATTAAGAGCTTTTAAATGTTAATAATACTTAAATGTTAAATTGCTGATAAACAATACATTTATTTATGATATATACATCAATGTTATAAATAAATATATTAACACACTCACTTTTAACATTTAATTTAACACTTTCTTATCTTTATCTTTGTCACTCAATCTATTACACTTACTCTATCTCTACTCAATCTCTATACTCAATCTCTATACTCATTAAATATATTACTCAATGCTATCACTTATTTTACTGCTCATTTCTTAAGATTTAATCTTATACATTGCTTTTGTACTTCACTCTGATGTGTAGCTGTGATGTACACATATAATGCTCAATTTTATTGCTTAATATAGAACTTAATAGTTAATTATATATTTTAGATTCTCATCATAATGAATTTAGACATTAAGTTTTCATTGTAAACTGCAAAATATTTAATTTTTAACTTATTCTCAGTTTCTAAAGAAAGATTTAATCATCATGATCATTTACAGAAGTCTATATATAATTTAAAGAAAACATTTAATGAATATTTAAATAACTTAAAGACTGCATGTGCAAGAGAGAAACAACAGAAATATATAAAGAATGAAAACTTTAGATAAATTGAAAATATAAAGATGATGAACTGCAGAGTTGTAAAACAGAAAAGAGATGTATTGAAGAAGATTAATTTATATTAAATTGTGAACTCAGCATTGAAGAAGATCATGAAAGAAAAGATTAAAGATGAGATTTTAAAAAAGCAATATAACTGTGAAATTTCTTGTAAGACTTTTTGTTAAGAAGTGCAGTGCTCTATCTGCTTTCTTAACTTCTTTAGTCTTAACATAAAAGATTAACAGAGTCTTCTTCTGTCTTAAATAACAGAGCTTCTGTCATTCATCTAACTACACTTAAGTTGACTGCAGTCAACATTGACACATTAGATTCATTAAATAAATAGATAGCATAAGTATTCATTATTCTTTCAATAAATTATGAGCTCAAGTTAGCAAGAGACTTCTCAGAGAAAGTGCAGACTGATTTAGTGTAGAAAGTTCTTAATATGTTGTTTATCAGAGCAAAATAAGTAGACAGTTCTTAATATGCTGCTTATTGAAGTAAAATAAGTATACAGCTCTTGATATACTGCTTATTGAAGTAAAATAAGCAGATAGTTCTTAATATGCTACTTATTAAAGCAAAATAAGATGAGCATGACAAGCACAATAATTCAGCAGCTTAATATAAATTAAATATTGATAAATAAGCATTCTCTACATTGCTGTAAGTAGACAATACATATACATATTTCTTCTGTTATTACATTTATTTTTACAACATACTCTTTTATCTTCAATTCTTATACTGTGTACTGATCATCACTATAAATCAAGAGCACAACTCATCATTCTTTATAAAGCAACATTTAATTTCTATTTTCATTTAAGAAAACTGTGAGAAATAATTTATCTGCATAAAGAGATAATTGATTAATGAGAATCTCTGATATATAATAAAGATTTTTATTTAAATCTTTACAGACAACACATTCATCAATAATATCTTCTTTTTCTTTTCATTAAGTAGTCTCAATTTTAAAAATCAACAAATCAACAATAAAGCTTTGTTCTGAATCATAGTCTGCATCAGCATTGATAATGAAAATTATTTTATAAATAAAATTATAATAAAAGAAGCTTAAAATGCTCTCTTCTTAAAGTACAAGAAGAAACTGCAGACAATTGAGAGACAATATTTAATAAAGTTTATTGAATATAAGATGTCATTAAACATAACTGTTAATGAGACATGAACTTAACTTAACAATCTCAGCAGAAAGATCACTGCAACACAGTTAAGACTTAAGAATTTTATTATATTTAAATAGCAATTTTAAATACTGCTTTAAGCACTGTCAGCAAAGTATGTTGTTACTTATGATGTCATTAATGCTCAGAACACATCTGACATTGAGATGAATCTGCAGAAACTTCAGAAAAAAAAAACTTAATTAAAGATATTTAATAATGTTCTATGAGCTGAGCAGTAAAGACAGAACAAGAATTATTAAAAATGTTAAATTTTATAATATAATTATAGAAGACATTTAAGCTTAAACAGTGATTACTTATCATTATATAGAATTTTAATCTGTTATCTTTATAACAATATTCATCATAAACAGAACTGTAAATATGTCTTTGTGATTCATAAAATTATACAGTTAGCAAAGTTAATTAAGACAGTTAAAAAGTAAGTTAAGTTGACTGCAGTCAACTTACATAGAAACAAAAGAAAAAATCAGATCTATGATGTAAAAATTGTTTTTGAAGAGAAATTCAGTATATAGAAGTCTGAAGCTGTAGATAAGTCTAATAAGAAGATTACTGCTATCTTTAAAAATATCATTAATAAGATTTCTTAATCAGACTGAGTTGCAGACTCTGATGTCTCATCTTATATAATTAATAAATTTTAGCTTTTCAGTAACTCTCTGACATGCATGCAATGATGTATCATCAAAGTCAGAGAAAAGAGATTGTATGTTAATTACTATAATATAGTTATTATGTAAAATAAGAATGAGAATTCAGTTCTTTTAAGTTCAATACTCTATGTTCTAAAGCTTGAAGTTAATCTTCTGTCAGAAAAGAAGATGTGTAAGAAGAAATTGCTTAAATATTTTGATTATAAGAATCTTTACATGTAAAATAAAAGTAAAAAGCTCATATTAGAAGCATTTAAGAAAAAGAAAGTCTATATAGTTAAATATATCTTAAATAGTCTTAATGAATTTGCTTTATTCTCTGTTATACATATACAAAGTGAGTCAGAGATCACTCTTTCAGAAGTATATAAAAACTTATAAATTTAGATTCTTAAGTTTATTACAGATACACTCAGTAAGAATGTGCAAATAAATGATGACACAATTATGTTACATGATAACAAGATCAAGACATATAGACTTTGACATCATTAATTTGCTCATCTTAATGCAGTTAAGCTTTGTAATCTTTATAAGATCATTACTTTAAGTAAGTCAATTCTCATTGTTAAGAACAATATCAATGTATATGAGATTTGTGCTCTGACTAAGTTTGTAAATCAGTAAGAACACAACATAAATAAAAGAAAAGTCAACATTCTTGTTTTAATCTTCATCAATATATATAAATCTCTGTCTTTGTTGTTTATCAGATATTAATACTTTCTGAAAATTGTAGATAATTATTTGTAAAAGATATAAACAATATCATTAAAGTGATAAAACAATGTTTTGCAGAAACTGCAGAAGTAATGATTAAAGATTAAACTTCAGTTTGATGTAAAGATTCTTGCTGTATAAAGTAACAATGTAACAGAGTTGAGATCTATTTTTAATAAGTGATGTATGTCTTTCAGCATTATATTACAGTACATAGTGCTTTATATATTGATTTAAAATAATGTAATTAAGAAAGTAATCAGAATCACTGAGAACTCAGTGTATGCAATGATTAAGAAGACTAAACTCTCAATAAAATTCTGAATAAAGACTGTATAGACTGATGTTTATCTTTGTAACTGCACAGTAACTGATTTTTTAATTAATGATAAACAAGTTACTTTAAAGAAAATGTTCACTGAGATAAAACTGTTTATTAATTATGTATATATATAAGAATGTAAATGCTACTTTTATGTTAACTTAAAGTTTCTGTCTGAGAATAGACAGAATAAGTTTATGAACTGAGAATAAGTAAAAGTATTCATAAATTATAGTGAGAAAATCACAAAGCAGTATCTGCTTTAAGCATTAGATCTTAAATAAATCATTAAGAATTATGCTGTCAAGTTTGCTGAAAATGAGTAAGAAGACAGCATTAATGTAAAACTTTATAGATAAATACTGAATATTTTTTTAAAATGAAAATCTATTGAATAATTGTGTAAGACTGAGACTGTGACTGCTTCACTGAAACAGTTTTCAAAATCTGATATGCAAACTTATAAATTTAAACTGATGAGTTCTCATTCTGTCATCACATTGTCAGAGAAAGAGATCACAGACAATTTATTGTTAAAGTTAATTATAATTAACTTTAATCACAATGTATTAAAGCTCTTCTCTTATGTTAAGATTTCTGTCAACAAGATCAGTCATTTAGATATGAGTATCTTAATTAAGAAAGTCAAGATATTTCTATACATTAAGATATTAAAGAGAAGACAGAAAAACAATAACATTGATTTTGATAAGCTTATAATAAAGATCTTAAAAGTTATATTAATATTGACTGCATTTACAGTCAATGATGAAAGTAATAAATACTCAGTAAAAACTGACATCTCAACTTCTTTAATATATGCTGAAGCAGTGAGAGACTTAATCTGAGAAAAGATATAAAAGAATGTTATTAATGTAGAATTAACAACATTTACAGTAAATGATATTTGAGAAGAGACTGTTCTGTTAAGAGAGATTAACATTGTGATCAGTAAGTAAATATTTAAACTTAAGCTGTACATTGATGATTTTCTTGACAAATTGAAGATGAGAATAATGACAAGAAAATTTTCACAGATATACAGCATCAATTATGAAAATATCTTTGCATTAATTGTGAAGTTTAATACTCTTTATGTCTTTCTGACTCTAGTTGCACTCAAAGATTTAGAGTATCATTAGATAAATGTTAACAATATTTTCACTGAGTCATTTCTAAAGAAAACAATCTACATAACATCATCTTTTAAAGTTATAATTATTTCTAACTGTATACTATACATTCTGCACAGTTTATATGATCTGAAGCAAGCTATCAGAGATTAACATAAACAATGTGTCACTGAGCTTCTTTAATTAAATTTTCATTAAAGTAATATAAATTCATGTTTTCTAATTTACACTGTCAAGAGCATCATACTATTTCTTTATATAAATGATATCATTATAATCTCATTAAATCTCTTAAATATTCTTTGATTTAAAAAGTTTCTCAGAAGCTTATTTAAGATCAAGAACTTAAAAAAGACACAGAAAATTCTTAATATCTGAATAATTTATAATTTATAATTATAAGAAAAGAACATTGTGCATAAATCAGACACACTATATTAATAAGATGCTCAGAGATCTTTACATATAAAGTAATAAGCATTGATGTATTGAGATCTCACTGAATGAATATGACTCTTTTTATTTAGCTGATTCTAATGATCAGTGCATAAATCAAAGAAAATATCAGCAGATCATTGAAAGTCTTATGTATACTGCAATTTATATGCACTTAGACATCTTCTTTATCTTAAAATGATTGAGTCAGTATCTCAGTGACTTTACAGAACATTATGAATATGCATTTAAGAGATTGTTGCAATATATACAGTTAATCATCAATCTTAAGATCATGTATGAGCTCAATGAAAGTCAAGATCTACTTAAATACTCTGACTCTGACTATACATTAGACAAGTTAGACAGAAGATTTATTTTAGATTATGTCTTTTTGCTTAAGAAAGAATCTGTATTATGAGTCAGTTAGAAATAGAAGTCAGTGACAACATTGATTATAGAGATTAAATATATAATTATATCAATATGTGTAAAGACTGAAGTCTGACTCACTCAGATACTAAGAAACATGAAGTTAGACAAGTATCTTAAAGTTAATTTACATTGTGTGAATATTTAGAAGAATGAGATCTATAAAGAAAACATATCTCTTTAGCTTAAAAGAAATAATCAGACTGTTTTAACACTGATTAAGAATGCTTATGTGCATAAATAATTAAAGTACATTGATGTTATTTATTATCACATTTAAAATCTGCACAAGAAAAATCAAATTCAGATAAACTTTATGTTCAGTCAAGACATAATAGCTGATGAACTGATTAAGTTTTTGTTAAGACAGATATTTAAGTGCTTTGTATGTCAGCTGAGACTTAACAACAGTGAGAGTCAATAAATATAAATATATTAAGTAAAAATATTAAAAAGTGTGATGCTCTATTTACTTTCTTGACTTCTTTAATCTTAATATAAAAGACTAACAGAGTCTTCTTCTATCTTAGATGATAGAGCTTCTGTCATTCATCTAACTATACTTAAGTTAACTGCAGTCAACATTGACACATTAAATTCACTAGATAGGCAGATAGCACAAGTACTCATTATTCTTTCAATACTTTTTTAAAATTATTATATTTAATTATATTGCTTTTAATTATCTGCAGATGTCTACTATAAAGATGAGTTGAGAAATAAGTTAATGAAGAATGAGAACTGAGCTTAACTTAAAAAGAAAATTAAAAAGAAGATATTATTTGCTGAAGCTTTTGTATTAAAAGAAGAGTGAGAATTTAAGAAAGTAAAATAAAAAATATGTTACATTTATATTTTTTATAGACTCTTTAACATTCTTTAAAATATCAATAAAGATGAAGTTACTCAGCAGAAGTGCATCAACATTAATTATTAAATTGAGAAGCATCTGACAATTGTGATTAAACATTAAGAAAGAGTTCTCAATAATATAGAAAAATAAAAGCTATACAATGCTGAAGACTTTAATTTTGTCAAGATTATACATCACTTTTATAATGAAGTTCTTAATTCTAAACACATTAATGACTTTAATTATGCATAAGTATTATATTGCTTAATTATAACACTTTTTAACTTTAACATTAATTAGTTACATTTAAGAGTCTGTATTTGATCAGAAGAAAGAAGATGAAATGAATGTAATTAAAGATGTTGATAAAGCTTATATAATGATGTCTAAAGATGAGAAATTTTTAGATGATGATTTCATTGATAAATTTGTTCTTAATGACTTGATTAATGACAATAAAGATAATGAGAAGAACATTGAATCTATTAGTGATGAAGAGAGTAGTGAGAAGAATAGTAAGTAATCATTATTAATTAAATAGAAAGTTGATCTTCAGAGATTAAAGATGTAAGATAAAGAATAATTAAATAGATCTTTAATTATTAATTAAAGATTTTTTAATGAGAAATCTCTTCATTGATACTTAATATTTACTATATATAATAATTTTCAAATAGTATCTATCATAATTGATATTATAAGAAATTCATTTTACATTCAGATATATATTCTGTTACATGATTAAAATTTTATATATACTAATTTTGAAACTCTCACAACACATTATCATCAATACATTACTTAACTTACTACAATAACTCAACATCATATCTTTATACAGCTCATCATTCAATTAAATTTTAAACAACTCAAAAAGATTATTTCTAAATGCTTTTAATGACAGAATTAAGTCATCTTAATTAAATTAATTTTGTTCTTTAATTTTTGCAGACACTTCAAACTCAAAGTATATTCTTTAAAGATTTACAATAAAGCAAGAGTTTCAAGATTGATGAGAAATAACTGTATAAAGTTAAAATACAGATACAAAAATTAAAAGTTATACTTAAATAATATAAAATAGTTCAGCTTACTCAACAAAGATTTAACAGTTCTTTGCTGAAGTAGCTAGCAAATATGATGAAAGATTAAATGTAATGTGTATTAATTTTTATAATATTATGAATTATTCAGCATCAGAAAATAATGAAATAATCATCATAAAATGTTATCTGAAAAGTAACAGTTACTAAAAGATAAAATCAGTATCAGAAAGACAGATTTCAATCTTTAAAGCAATAAACTTAAAGATATGTTATAATTTTCAATTATAATACTTTAATATAATGCTCACTGTTTAACAGACAGCTCAAAAAATTATTATTAAATTATTTAATTTTACTTTTAAAGTCTTTAATCAACAGATTCTTCAATTCATCATAATACTCAATATACTTTTTTATACTATTGAGTATGTAGAGTTCTGAAAGCTTATTTGAATATGTTGTGTCAATATTAAGATTTTAAATTAAAGTAAAATTGCATAACTTCTTAAGCATCATACTGTAAATGTTTAAAAAGATATGTTTACAAAGCTTAAGATACAGATTAAAGTCTTTATTGTATTTAATGAATAAATCAATTTAAATCATCTTGCATTTCTAGACATTACTGCATACTTTATTGATGTTGAGTAAAAGTATACAAAGATATTTTTAGTCTTTAAAGAATTAAAAAGTTAATATAATAATGAAAATCTTGCTGAGTATATTCTTAAGATATTGAAGAAATGAAATTTAACACATTAATTACTGATAATTACAGTAGACAATGTATTCAATAATTATACATTATAATATTATTTGAGTCAGCTTTTAAGTTAAAAGAATATTATTTAAAGTGATGAAACTGAAATCATGAACTGTATAATATATATAATTTAGCTTGTAGTCAGTCAGCTACTTACATATTTGAAAGTGAATGCAAAGAATGATTAACTTATCATTATATTTAATGATAATGAGTTACAAAATTTCACAATTAACAAAGATTACTTCTTTAACATCATACTAAAAAAGATCAGTATATCTTTTATAACACTTTATTATAATGCTTGTTAAAAGATAACATTACACTAATAGCATAGCTATTATGAGTTATATATCTAACACTTTCTCTAACCTGCAATTGGCTCACAATCAGCTCATAGATGTAAAGAGTATGCATAGATAATGATTTAAATTCACAATCTTTAAGCTTACTTTCTCATCATGAACTTAAATCACCAGCAAGATAATCTAAACACATATCTTTCTAAGATTTTAGACAAGAAATCACTGCACTAATCTGAGCTTATAATTTGTTAAAAGGTGACATCACACTAATAGCATAGCTATTGTAAGTTATATATCTAACAATGCTTATATCTGTTGAGTTAATATTTTAATAAAAGTCTCATATAAATTTAATTATTAACTATTGTCATTATGACATCATCACAGTGTCTAGAGTTGTTCAAAGATTTGTAGAAGACAAATTCATAAAATATAATTGAGAATGTAAAAATTTAATGAATTTTTTTATACAATATGCTAAATTAAGCATATAAGCTATAAACTGAACTTTCTTAATGAATAGAATATCTAACTTTAATAATAAGTAAAATGAAACTTCTTAGATATAATATAAAAAAGTAACAATATATTAAATATATACTGCATTTTCTGAAGCACTTTAAGAACTAAATAGAGACAATGAATGCTATTAATAAATTAATAATTTATAAGTTGTAATATATATTCAATGATTTATTTGATCATCTTAAAAAATAAAATGAAGCAATTAGAGAGTTTAAATTGTTCTTTAATGCTGAGTTGCAAAATGTCATTAATGCATTAAAAAAGAAATTAATTCAATATTATAAAAAGATAAAAGTTAATTAAGAATTGTTCTGTAATTTTAATGTTATATTGAATTTATGCAATAAGCTTAACATATACAATGTAGAATATTCTTAATTCTCAATAAATATTATATAATAAGACTGACATATTGTTTCAATAGAAAGAAGACTGAGAAGATTTATGTTTAAAGTATAAATTTAAGTTTTAACAATATTACAGAGTTAATTATCAGCACTTAAAGAAAGAATTATTAAATGATAATTTAAGAATTCTTGACTCAAAGAAGAAGAAGATGATAGCAATAATGAGTTATATAAAAAATGTAAAAAAACATTAAGATACATCTATGATAAAAGAAGTCTCAGATTATCTGTAAAAGTCTTTAATATTAAATGTGAACATTTTAATACTTAATTACTGAAAGTTAATGAAGAAGTTAAAATCAACAATGACATAATTCATAAAAGATATACTTGCAATTTCTACAGCAAATATTAAAGTTAAATGCTTATTCAACATAACTTAAAACATAATTACATATTGTTGAAATTGACTGAACTTAAATATTATTAAGAATATTATATTAATTAAATATCATGATATATTCATTCTTGCAGCAGAAGTAATAAAAAGAATTGAAGAGAGATCTGTATTGATAATAATTGTTAATAATAATGAAAAAAATTCATCAGCAGATGAGCTGAATTTAACAGTAATTAAATTATGTATAGAGCTTTTATTAAATCATTATTTTAGTAATAATGATTTTTATAATGATAGTGACTATGAGAACAACATTAACTTTAAACTTTATAATCATAATTAAGATAAGAATATTGACTTAAGACTTAACAATAATGATTATGATTAAACTTTAAATATAAAAGTGATATAATTAAGTATTATAAATATCTTAAATAGTACACACTCAAAATATGCAATTATTGATGATGATTATAGTTATAAGTTAAGAAAGATTAAAGATTATATAAGTTCATTATTTGAAAGACTTATTACAGCAATTAATGCATCAGCTATTAAGATCATTAATGATGATTTAATAATTATTAATTTTAATTTTTAAATTATTTACTTAAACAACTCTACTCAGAGTACATTAACTGTCAATACATATAGTCTTGAATATAATATAACATTAATTAAAAGAAAAAAGTCTTTTTTATTAATAAAGTAAAAAATTATTAAAAGCATTACATTCATATTTAAAAGCACAGATAAAGTACATTAAGTTTTTAATTGCTTCAGTATTATAATTTTATAAGAGATAGAATCTTTTATCTGTTAATATCATTAATAATTGTTTAAAATCAAGAAAAATTCATTCTTTCTTATTTAAAAATAATGTTAATATTCATTAATTTAAGCATCAGCAATCTCAATAAATATATATTTAATATAATTTTTAATTTAAACATTAAATCTCTTTACTCTTTCTATGCAGTTTATAAACATTTTAATTTTCTTAAATTGCTTATAATAAGTATAAGTTACATGTAAGCTAATAGTATTGAGTGAAGTATTAAAATTAAATGTACTTAGATATAAAAAATAATGTTTAAGAGTCTTTAAAAATATTTAACTTTATTTAAAGCATCAGAATTCATTTTGATTCTCTATATATTTATTAATATTATTATTATTATCATCATCATAATGATTTTCATTCTTCTCATCATTATTTTATATCTTCACTGAGTCTTCTGCCTCTTAATCTGCATCATTAATGAAGATTAAAGTTTATGATGTTGATAGTTAATCTTTATTATTGATTTTAATTTATAAATATAATTAATTAACAAGAAATTAATAGACAATTGTAAAAAAGCATTATAATAAAGTAATATAATTATATCTGATCAATTTGTATCTTAACTTCATCATTTTTTGATATTAAAGTAACAGTCTATGAAGTTTAAAATTTAATTAAATCTTTGATAGACAAACAGTACAAAATTAATATATTTTATCTTTTTTTAATATTGTTTTTCTGATATCTGTATGCATAAGTTCATTGAGTTTAAAAAAGATACATTCATCATTAATATTTTTATTTAACATTATTTAAACAGAAAAAATTACAATAACTTTGCTTTCATTATTATTTAATATTATCTCTGCTTTTTCATTCTTATCTGCAGAGACATTGAACACTGTTGAGAACTAATAATTATAAAATGAAATAATATTAACTTTTGTCTTCAGAATCATTATAAAAAAATATTAAAAATATAATATACATTAATGATTCTTTTTGTCTGCTATGTGCTCTGAATTGAATATGCTGCTATTAAAAATCTGTATAATAAGATTTAAATTCTTATCTTTAGCTATAATAAGTTATTTATAGCTGTTAAATTGAATAATTTATTCTTAATATTTAATTACTTTATCTAGACAGTTATCTCAACAGCTTTAAATATATTTATTTATTTTTTTAATTTAATCATATCAGTATAAATTAAATATTAAATAAAGTTAATATATCTCTTTTTTAGTTATTGAGAAAGCACTCTTTGCTTTAAGAAGCTCATATAAAGTTTGTATTTCTTTAATAATTATAATTAAATTATTTTGCTGAACAGTATTTTCATTTTTTTTTACTCAGTCATTACATTCTAATCTGTAAGAAAGATTACTACAAATAAAGTTAAAGTTTAATACAGAACACTATAATTATTTATTAATATTTATTATATTTATTTTTTGCATATCTCTTAACAACAATCTTCTCTCTTATCTTAACTATATATTTCATTCTTTAAACTCTCATCTTAAGCTTTTTATATTCTGAATTATGTTTAAAATTTATATTTAATCTATTTATTGTCATATCATTCTGCTCTTAAATCTCTTCAATATCAGCATTTATGAATGCATTAATCATTAAAGAATGTGATGAAATCAATTTCTGAGTAATATTAAAACATAAAGAACTCAATAAAAAAATAAATAAAGAGTTTTTAAATTTTTAAATACAATTTAATCTTTGATTTAATACACACTTTGTGTGTTACAATTAAGCATTATAATAAGTGAAGTTACATACTAAATTTTGAGTTAGAAGAAGTAAAAGAAATAGTTAAAGTAGTTTAAGATAGTGCAGCATTAAGTGTGAATTTAAAGTAATTAATAAATGTATTAAATATAACTTATGATAGCTTTGCTATTAGTGTGATGTTATCTTTTAACAGATTATGAGCTTAGGTTAGTGAAGTGATTTCTTGTTTAAAATCTTATAAAGATGTATGTCTAGATCATCTTAGTCAGTGATTCAAGTTCATGATGAGAAAGTAAGCTCAGAGATTGCAAGTTTAAATTATTATCTATGTACACTTTTTATATCTGTAGAACACTGAATGTCATGATGTATGTATATGCTTTAAAAGATTGTGAGTTAGAAAGAGTGTTGAATATAACTTATAATAGCTTTGCTATTAGTGTGATGTTATCTTTTAACAGAATGTTTTTATTCTTTTTTATTGATCAGCAAAGTCTTCTTTTTTCAGATGTGCAGCAATGTTTAAAATAGATAAATTAATTTTATTAATTTTTTTCTTTTTCTTCTTCTTAAATTAAGATGAAAAGTTTAATATATCAATAAAATGTGTTCTCTTGCTGATAAATTAATTCAATTCAATAATAAAAAATATAAAGTCTGATGCTTTTACTATGTTAATAAATTAATTCAGTTCAATAATAAAAAGTATAAAGTCTGATGCTTTTACTACATTAATAAAGATAATCTTTACACTCAGTTTTCTCTATTCTGATAATGTATTTCTAAAATGAAAGTCAGCATCATATCTCTTCATTACTTACTTTACTTACATGATGCAAAAAGAAAATATAAAAAGCTTAATACAAAAAGTAAGATGTTCTGTAAAAAGAAAATGTAAAAAGTGTTGTGTTAAAGATAAATAAACTTGTTAAGTCTCTATACTATTATTTATTTACATGAATGTTGTGTTTTTATTATTAATGAATTTGTAAATAACTAAGATCAATTCAAATTAAGCTGCACAATTATTTAGATTTATTAATTTATGATTATTTCTTTTTAAGTCTACTATCTAAGAAATTTAAAGCAATATATATAATTTATAAAGTATAATATCTTAATTATGTTAATTGCAATTTCTTTATTAAGTATAGATCTTCTCACAGTAAAGAAACTGACATTAGAATTATATTGTATAGTATAATAAAGTTATGATGAAAGTTAAAGTCATAAAGAAATATTAAGCAGATTTTAAAGTTTGTAAATTTGACAATATAAGATTCATTGAAGAGAACAGAATATGAATTATAGATGAAGATGTATAAGATAAAATTAAGTTTATAAAATGAAAGTAAAGAATGAGTTGTTAAGCATGATATCTTTAAAGAAAAAGATTAAATCATTAATAATTTTTTTAAATTAGTTTCTACACAAAAAAAGTTAAGTAAGTCACATAATTGCATCATTAAACTAAATTAAAACACTTAATTTTAATGCTCTCTGATCAGCTCATGCAATGCAGCAACAGTAGTATTGATAAAAGCTGCATTTTTTTATTTTAAATTTAGAATTTTTCTCATTGTTAATTAAAGAGATTTTTAATCAGTATAATGACAGTTTAAAGTAAAATCAGTTAGTCATTACAGATTTGTAGAAGATAAGTAAAATATATCTTTATACATTTTTTAAAAGTATAAATTCTTATATATTAAGAATCTTTTTCATAACTTATTGATGATATAGTTGTTGAGCTACATAAGAAAGAAAATCTAATAATATTAGAAAAATTGCAAAAGATAAAAGCAATCTTTTATATATTGCAAACTTACTAAAAAGATAAAATGTATTAATTAATGTATTTTTGCTCTGTAGAGAATGAGTGATTTGATAATTAAGTTAATAATGCTTATATATAATGTTTATAAAGTAGATATATAATTAAACAAGAAAACTTGTACACAATGTTAATTGAAAATGTTGCAATAATAATTGCTGTCAATATAAAATTACTTAATAACAAAAGCTAATTAATTCTGATTTAGTCTGAGCTGTCAAGAATAACTTAACTTAACTTTATTTAAAACTCAACTCTGCACAGAGTTAAGTTAAGTTACAAAGTAAAGTTTAATAAGTTAAATTAAGTTCTAAAATCTGAGTCTGATCTGACTTAATGATTACTTTACTATAAAGTGAGATCTTTATAAAGTGAGATCTTTATAAAGTGAGATCTTTATAAAGTGAGATCTTTATAAAGTGAGATCTCTATAAAGCAAGATCTCTATAAAGTGAGATCTCTATAAAGTAAAATCTCTATAAAGTAAAATCTTTATAAAGCATCTTTAAGTAAGATCTCTGATTAAGACCTTGCTGTGTTAAACTGAGTGTAAAGTTAAGTTAAGTTTAAAAAGATCATCTATAACTCTAGAAAAACTTGACTCAATCTGCAGGTCAGATTATTATTAACTTTATGTGCACTAGATTAAATTAATTCATTAGAGCATCATTTTTTAGAGCTAAGTCATGTGATTATAAATTACATAAAATTATTAAGAAGTGCAGTGCTCTATCTGCTTTCTTGACTTCTTTAGTCTTAGTATAAGAAGCTGACAGAGTCTTCTTCTATCTTAGATGACAGAGCTTTTATCATCAATCTAATTATACTTAAGTTGATTGCAGTCAACATCAACACATTAAATTCACTAAATAGATAGATAGCACAAGTACTCATTATTCTTTCAATAAATTATGAGTTTAAATTAGCAAAAGACTTCTTAAAGAAAGTGCAGACTGATCTAATGCATACAGTTCTTAATATGCTGCTTATCAGAGCTAGAGTGGCTGTCAGGTTTTTTCAAAGCTGGTTTTTTGCTTATTTTGCATGTCTTGTTAGTCATGAGCAACCATAGTGGCAGGAACTTCAAGAATTTGAACAAAACTTCAGTTGTGTGCATTGAGCTTGAAAGCAATCTGTTTTTTGTGATTTTAGGCTTATTTTGTAGAGAATTGTGAGGGCTTTTCAATGATGTAAAAATTACCAAAATTACATTAGAAACAATGAAAATTACCTAATATTATGAGTCAGGTCAGGTTTCAAAGTTGAGCTCAATGAGTTGGGTCAGGTCCTAAAATCTGGGCCTGACCTGACCTGATGGCCACTCTAATCAGAGCAAAACAAGATGAACATGATGAGCACAATAATTTGACAACTTAATACAAATTAAACATTGATAAATAAGCATTCTCTACATTGCTGTAAGTAGACAATACATACATATATCTTTTCTGTTATTACATTTATCTTTACAACACTAGGCTGAGTGCGCAGGTTGCCTATAGATCACACAGGTCAGAGTTGAGTTCAGATATTGAGTTGAGTTAAGCTAACTTTTATTCAGTCAGGTCAGGTGCAGGTTAACCTGACCTGATCTGTGTAGAGTCATGAATTTTTTGTGAGTTATATATAGTCTTAGTAAGCATGTGTATGTGCTTACTAAGCACATACACATGCTTACTAATGTGTGTTTCTAATGCGCACCTTCACAAAAAGTCATGATTTTTGTAACTTATTCAGTAATATATCTTGTGACCATGTAATTTATCCCTATATGACTAGTTAAGATGTAATTTATTATAACTAATATATCAATAAGCTTTCACATTTTTGAGCTCTAGCCCTGACCTTACTCATAATGACTAGCTTAAAGTTCTCAGATTTAACTCACACAAATATAAGTAGAATTGATCTGTACACAAATCTGATCTGACCTGACCTGAATTCTAGTGTAAGTTCAGATCAGATACACTTTTTTCTGACCTGACCTGACTCTACACTCAGTTATAACAACACACTCTTTTATCTTTAATTCTTATACTGTATGTCAATCATCACTATGAATCAAGAGCACAACTCATCATTCTTTATAAAGCAACATTTAATTTCTGTTTTTACTTGAGAGAACTGTGAAAAATGATTTGTTTATATGAAGAGATGACTAACTGATGAGAATCTTTAATATATAATAAAGATTCTCATTTAAATCTTTACAAACAACACACTCATCAATAATGTCTTCTCTTTCTTCTTACTAAGCAATCTCAATTTTAAAAATCAGCAAATCAACAGCAGAGCTCTGTTCTGAATCATAGTCTGCATTAATATTAATAATTATTGAGAAGTGCAGTGCTTTATCTGCTTTCTTGACTTCTTTAGTCTTAACATAAAAGACTGACAGAGTCTTTTTTTGCTTTAGATAGTAAAGCTTTTGTTATCAATCTAACTACATTTAAGTTGACTGCAGTCAACATCAACACATTAAATTCATTAAATAGACAGATAGCACAAGTACTCATTATTTTTTTAACAAATTATAAGCTCAAGTTAACAAGAGACTTCTTAGAGAAAGTGCAGACTGATTTAGTGCATATAACTCTTAATATACTGTTCATTAAAGCAAAACAAGTAAACAGCTCTTAATATGCTGCTTATTAAAGCAAAATAAGATGAGCACAACAAGCACAACAATTCAGCAGCTTAATATGAATTAAGTATTGACAAATAAGCATTCTTTATATTGCTGTAAGCAGATAGTACATATATATATTTCTTTTATTATTATATTTATCTTTACAACACATTCTTTTATCTTCAATTCTTATACTATATGCTGATCATCACTATGAATCAAGAGCACAAATCATCATTCTTTATAAAGCAACATTTAATTTCTGTTCTCACTTAAAAGAACTATGAGAAATGATTTGTTTACATAAAGAGATAATTGACTGACAAGAATCTTTAATATATAATAAAGATTTTTATTTAAATCTTCATAAACAACATATTCATCAGCAATGTCTTCTTTTTCTTCTCATTAAGCAGTCTCAATTTTAAGAATTAATAAATTAACAGTAAAGCTCTGTTCTAAATTACAGTCTATATCAATGTTAATGATGAGAACTATCTTATAAATAAAATCATAACAAAAGAAGCTTGAAATGCTTTCTTCTTAAAGTACAAGAAGAAACTGCAGACAACTGAGAGACAATATTTAATGAAGTTTATTAAATATAAGATATTATTAAATATAATTGTTGATGAAACATAAACTTAACTCAGAAATCTTAACAGAAAGATCACTGCAATATAGTTAAGACTTAAGAATTTTATTATATTTAAATAGCAATTTTAAATACTGCTTTAAGCACTGTCAGCAAAGTATGTTGTTACTTATGATGTCATTAATGCTCAGAACACATCTGACATTGAGATGAATCTGCAGAAACTTCAGAAAAAAAAAACTTAATTAAAGATATTTAATAATGTTCTATGAGCTGAGCAGTAAAGACAGAACAAGAATTATTAAAAATGTTAAATTTTATAATATAATTATAGAAGACATTTAAGCTTAAACAGTGATTACTTATCATTATATAGAATTTTAATCTGTTATCTTTATAATAATATTTACTGCAAACAGAACTGTAAATATGTCTCTGTGATTCACAAGATTATATAGTCAGCAAAGTTAGTCAAGATAGTTAAGAAACAAGTTAAGTTGACTGCAGTTAACTTATACAGAAATAAAAGAAGAAATTAAATTTATAATGTGAAGATTATTTCTGAAAAGAAATTCAATGCACAGAAATCTAAATTTGCAGATGAGTCTAATAAGAAGATCACTGCTATTTTTAAGAATATCATTAATAAAATTTCTTAATTAAATTGATTTGCAGACTCTGATGTCTCATCTTATATAATTAATAAACTTCAGCTTTTTAGCAGCTCTCTGATGTGCATGTGACAGTGTATTATTAAAGTTGAAGAGAGAAGATTGTATATTAATTATTATAATATAATCATTATGCAGAATAAGAATGAGAATTCAGTTCTTTTAAGTTCAACACTTTATGTTTTAAAGCTTGAAATCAATCTTCTGTCAAAAAAGAAGATGTGTAAGAAGAAACTGCTTAAATATTTTGATTATAAGAATCTTTATATGTAAAATAAGAGCAGAAAGCTCATGTTAAAAGCATTTAAGAAAGAAAGAGTTTATATAATTAAATATATTTTAAATAATTTTAATGAATTTGCTTTACTCTCTGTTATGCATATATAAAGTAAGTCAGAGATTACTCTTTCAGAAGTATGTAAAAATTTATAAATTTAGATTTCTGAGTTCACTACAGATATACTCAATGAGAATGTATAAATGAATGATGATACAATCATATTATATAATAATAAGATCAAGATATATAAACTTTGACATCATTAATTCATTCATCTCAGTACAATTAAGCTTCATGATCTTTATAAGATCATTACTTTGAGCAAGTCAATTCTCATTATTAAAAATAATGTCAATGTGTATGAGATCTATGCTCTGACTAAGTTTATGAATCAGTAAAAACACAATATAAACAAAAAAAAAGTTAATATTCTTATTTTAATCTTCATCAACATATATAAATCTCTGTCTTTGTCATTTATCAGCTATCAATACTTTCTGAAAATTGTAGATAATTACTTACAGAAGATATAAATAATATTATTGAAATGATGAGATAATGTTTCACAGAAATTGCAAAAATAACAATTAAAAATTAAATTTTAATTTAATGCAAAGATTCTTGCTGTACAAAGTGACAATGCAACAGAGCTGAGATTTACTCTTAATGAGTGATGTATATTTTTCAGCATTATATCATAGTATATAGTGCTTTATATATTAATTCAAAATAATATGATTAAGACAGCAATCAAAATCACTGAGAACTCAGTATATATAATGATTAAAAAGACTGAACTCTTAATAAAGTTCTAAGTAAAGACTGCATAAACTGATGTTTATTTTTATAACTGCATAGCAATTGACTTCTTAATTAATGATAAATAAGTCATTTCAGAGAAAGTGTTCATTGAGATGAAATCATTTATTAATTATGTATATATGTAAAAATGTAAATGCTACTTTTATATTGACTTAAAGTTTCTGTCTAAGAGCAGACAGAATAAGTTTATAAACTGAGAATAAATAAAAATATTTATGAATTATAATGAGAAAATCACAAAGTAATATCTGCTTTAAACATCAGATCTTAAGCAGATCATTAAGAGTTATGCTGTTAAGTTTATTAAAAATGAGAAAGAAGACAGTATTGATATAAGACTTTATAGATAGATATTGAACATTTTTTTAAAATAAAAGTTTGTTAAACAATTATATAAGATTGAAACTGTAGCTGCTTCACTGAAACAATTTCTGAAATTTAATATGTAAATTTATGAGTTTAGATCTGTAAGTTCTCATCTTATTGTTACACTGTCAGAGAAAGAGATCACAGACAATTCATTATTAAAGTTAATTGCAGTTAACTTTAATTACAATGCATTAAAGCTCTTCTTTTATGTTAAGATTTCTATTAACAAGATTAGTCATTCAGATGTGAGCATCTTATTGAAAGAATAATGAGTACTTGTGCTATCTATCTATCTAGTGAATCTAATGTGTCAACATTGACTGCAGTCAACTTAAGTATAATTAAATTAATTGCAGAAGCTCTGTCATCTAAGACAGAAAAAGACTCTGTTAATCTTTTACATTAAGATTAAAGAAGTTAAGAAAGCAGATAAAGCACTGCACTTTTTAACATTTTTATTTAATGCATTTATATCTATTAACTCTCACTGTTGTCAAGTCTCAGCTGACATACAAAGTGCTTAAATATCTATTTTAATAAGAACTTAATCAGTTCATCAGCTATTATGTCTTGACTGAGTATAAAGTTTATTTAAATTTGATTTTTCTTGTGCAGATCTCAGATATGATGATAGATAATGTTGATGTACTTTAATCATTTATATATATAAGCATTCTTAATCAGTGTTAAAGCAGTCTAATTATTCTTCTTAAACTGAAGAAATACATTTTCTTTATGAATCTTATTCTTTTAAATGCTTACACAATGTAAATTAACTTCAAGATACTTATCTAACTTTATGTCTCTTAATATCTAAGTGAGTCAGACTTCAGTCTTTGCACATATTGATATGATTATATATTCAGTCTTAATAATTAATGTTATCATTAACTTTTACTTTTAATTGACTCATAACACAGATTCTTTTTTAAGCAGATAGATATAATTTAGAATAAATCTTCTGTTTAACTTGTCTGATACATAGTTAAAGTCAGAGTATTTAAGCAGATCTTGACTCTTACTGAACTTATACATAATTTTAAAATTAATAATTAACTATATATATTATAACAATCTTTTAAACACATACTCATAATGTTCTGCAGAGTCACTGAGATACTGACTCAGTCATTTTAAGATAAAGAAAATATTTAAATACATATAAATTGCAATATACATAAAACTTTTAATGATTTACTAATATTTTCTTTAATCTATATACTGATCATTAAAGTCAGCTGAACAAAGAAAATCATATTCATTTAGTGAGATCTCAGTGCATTAATGCTTATCACTTCATATATAAAGATCTCTGAGCATCTTATTAACATAATGTGTCTAATTTATGTACAGTGTTCTTTTCTTGCAGTTACAAATTATTCAGATATTAAAATTTTTCTGTATCTTTCTTAAGTTCTTGATCTTAAATAAGCTTCTGAGAAACTTTTTGAATCAGAGAATATTTAAGAGATTTGATGAGATTATAATGATATTATTTACATAAAGAAGTAGTATGATGTTCTTGACAGTGTAAATTAAAAGATATAAATTTATATTGCTTTAATGAAAATTTAATTAAAGAAGCTCAATGACATATTATTCATGTCAATCTTTAACAGCTTACTTCAGATTATATAAACTGTGCAGAATATATAATATACAGTTAAAGATAGTTATAACTCTGAGAGATGATGTTATGTAGATTGTTTTCTTTAGAAATGACTCAGTAAAAACATTATTGACATTTATTTGATGATACTTTAGATCTTTGAGTGCAATTAGAGTCAGAAAGATATAAAGAGTATTAAACTTCACAGTTAATGTAAAGATATCTTTATAATTGATGTTATACATCTGTAAGAACTCTCTTATCATTACTTTTATCTTTAATTTGTTAAGAAAATCATTAATATGCAGCTTAAATTTAAATATTCACTTACTAATCACAATGTTAATTTCTCTTAACAGAACAGTCTCTTCTTAAATGTCATTTATTATAAATGTTATCAGCTCTACATTAATAACATTCTTTTACATCTCTTTTCAGATTGAGTCTCTCACTGCTTCAGCATATATTAAAGAAATTAAGATGTCAATTCTTACTGAGTGCTCATTATTCTCATCATGACTGTAAATGCAGTCAATGTCAGCATAACTTTTAAGATCTTTGTCATAAACTCATTAAAATCAGTATCATTGTTCTTTCATCTTCTCTTTAATATCTCAACACACAGAAATGTCTTAACTTTCTTAATTAAGATGCTTATGTCTAAATGACTAATCTTGTTAACAGAAATCTTAATATAAAAGAAGAGCTTTAATGCATTGTGATTAAAGTTAACTGCAGTTAACTTTGATAATAAATTATTTGTGATCTCTTTCTTTAACAGCATGACAACAAAATGAAAATTTATAAATTTAAATCTGTAAGTTTGCATATCAGATTTTAGAAACTGTTTCAGTGAAGCAGCTGCAGTTTCAGTCTTACATAATTATTCAACAGATTTTTATTCTAAAAGAATGTTTAATATCTATCTATAAAGTTTTACATCAATGCTGTCTTCTTTCTTATTTTTAACAAACTTAACAGCATAACTCTTAATGATTTACTTAAGATCTAATGCTCAAAGCAGATACTGCTTTATGATTTTCTCATTATAGTTTATAAATACTCTCACTTATTCTTAATTCATGAACTTATTCTGTCTGTTCTCAGACAGAGACTTTAAGTCAACATAGAAGTAGCATTTACATCTTTATATATATATATAATTAATAAATGATTTCATCTCAGTGAAAGCTTTCTCTGAAGTAACTTATTTATCATTGATTAAGAGATCAGTTGCTGTGCAGTTATAAAGATAAACATCAGTCTATACAGTCTTTACTTAGAACTTTATTGAAAGTTTAATCTTCTTAATCATTGTACATACTAAGTTCTCAGTGATTCTGATTGTTTTCTTAATTACATCATTTTGAATTAATATGTAAAGCACTATATACTGTAATACAATGTTAAAAAATATACATCACTCATTAAGAATAGATCTCAGCTCTATTACATTATCACTTTGTATAGTAAGAATCTTTGCATTAAACTGAAGTTCAATCTTTAATTGTCATTTCTGCAGTTTCTACAGAACATTGTCTTGTTACTTCAGTAATATTGTTTATATTTTTTGCAAATGATTATTTACAATTTTCAGAAAGTATTAATAGTTGATGAATAATAAAGACAGAGATTCATATATGTTGATGAAGATCAGAACAAGAATGTTGACTTTTTTTTTATTTATGTTGTGTTCTTACTGATTTACAAACTTAGTCAGAGCATAGATCTCATATACATTGATATTGTTCTTAATAATGAGAATTGACTTGCTTAAAGTAATGATCTTATAAAGATCACAAAGCTTAGCTGCATTAAGATAAATAAATTAAGAGTAAAAGACTCTGCTGATTCATGTGACTGCATAAAAGACTTGAATGATAGTTAACTTATAAAAAAGACTTAAATAAACAATCTTTCAGGCTCTGTGCTGTCACTCTCATCAGTGTTGCTCATGTTCACTGTCACTTACATCATTGCTGTCATCAAAATTGTCACTGTTGTCTATATTGTCTCTTACATCATCACTGTCTATGACTCTGCACAGAGCCTATCAATCAGGGAATACAGCTCTGACAAGTGAAAATTGTGATGTTGATGACAGCAAGGTGAAATTGTGTAGAAATGAGTGATGATGATGATGGCAGCAAGGTTGAAACACATCAGAATTTTAATGACAGTAACATGTTTACTAGAGACAAAAGAGTTAGCATTGACATTGAGACTATTTAAGTCTTCTTTATGAGCTAACTATCATTTAAGTCTTTTATGCAGTCACATGAATCAGCAAAGTCTTTTACTCATAAATTAATGATGTCAAAGTCTATATATCTTGATTTTATTATTATGTAATATGACTGTGTCATCATTTATTTACACATTCTCATTAAATATATCTGTAATAAACTCAGAAATCTGAATCTATAAGTTTTTGTATACTTCTGAAAGAGCAATCTTTGACTTACTTTGTACATGCATAACAGAGAGTAGAATAAATTCATTAAGATCATTTAAAATATATTTAATTATATAGACTCTTTCTTTTTTAAATGCTTTTAATATGAGCTTTTTGCTCTTATTTTACATGTAAAGATTCTTATAATTAAAATATTTAAACAGTCTCTTCTTACACATCTTCTTTTCTAACAGAAGATTGACTTCAAGCTTTAAAACATAAAGTGTTAAATTTAAAAGAACTGAATTCTCATTCTTATTCTGCATAGTGACTATATTATAATAATTAATATATAATCTTTTCTCTTTAACTTTGATGATATGTCATTGCATATACATCAGAGAGTTACTAAAAAGCTGAAGTTTATCAATTATATAAGATGAGACATTAAAGTCTGTAATTTAATCTGATTAAGAAATCTTACTGATGATATTTTTAAAGATAACAGCAATCTTTTCATTAAACTTATCTGCAGCTTCAGATATCTGTGTACTGAATTTCTTTTTAAAAACAATCTTCACATTATATGTCTAATTTCTTCTTTTATTTCTGTGCAAATTGACTGCAGTCAACTTAATTTACTTCTTAACTGTCTTGATTAACTTTGCTGACTGTATAATCTTGTGAATTACAGAGATATACTTACAGTTCTGTTTATAATAAATATTATTATAAAAATAGTAAATTAAAGTTCTGCATAATGATAAGTAATTACTGTTTAAACTTAAATGTCTTCTATAATTATACTATAAAATTTAACATTCTTAATAATTCTTATTCTGTCTTTGCTGTTCAGCTCATAAAGCATTGTTAAATATCTTTAATTGTATTTTCTTCTTCTAAAGTTTTTACAGACTCATCTTAACATTAAATGCATTCTGAGCATCAATAATGTCATAAATAACAGTATACTTCATTGACAATACTTAAAGCAGTATTTAAAACTGCTATTTAAATATAATAAAATTCTTAAGTCTTAACTGTATTGCAGCAATCTTTCTGTCAAGATTGTTGAATTAAGTTCATATCTTATTGACAGTTATGTTTAATGACATTTTATATTCAATAAACTTCATTAAATATTATTTCTCAGTTGTCTGCAGTTTCTTCTTGTACTTTAAGAAGAAAGCATTTCAAGCTTCTTTTATTATGATTTTATTTATAAAATAATTCTCATTATTAATATTAATGCAGACTGTAATTCAGAACAGAGCTCTGCTGTTAATTTGTTAATTTTTAAAATTAAGATTGCTTAATAAAAAGAAAAAAAAGACATTACTGATGAGTATATTGTCTATAAAGACTTAAATAAGAATCTTTATTACATATTAGAGATTTTTGTCAGTCAATTATCTCTTTATATGAATAAATCATTTCTCACAGTTCTTTTAAGTAAGAACAGAAATTAAATGTTACTTTATAAAGAATGATGAGTTGTGTTCTTGATTTATAGTGATGATTGACATACAGTATAAGAATTGAAGATAAAAGAATGTGTTGTAAAGATAAATATAATAATAGAAGAGATATATATATATATTGTCTATTTACAGCAATATAAAGAATATTTATTTGTCAATATTTAATTTATATTAAGCTGTTGAATTATTGTGCTTATTATGCTCATCTTGTTTTGCTTTAATAAGCAGCATATCAAGAACTGTCTATTTATTTTGCTTTAATAAGCAGTGTATTAAGAGCTGTGTACTTGTTTTGCTTTAATGAGCAACATATTAAGAATTGTATACACTAAATTAGTCTGTACTTTCTCTAAAAAGTCTCTTGCTAACTTAGATTCATAATTTATTGAAAGAATAATTAGTACTTGTGCTATCTGTTTATTTAGTGAATTTAATGTGTCAATGTTGACTGCAATTAACTTAAATATAGTTAAATTGATTGCAGAAGCTCTGTCATTTAAGATAGAAGAAGACTCTGTTAGCTTTTTACACTAAGACTAAAGAAGTTAAGAAAGTAAATAGAGCATCATACTTCTTAATACATTTTAATTAAAGAAGTCAAGACATTTCTATACATTAAGATATTAAAGAGAAGACAGAAAGACAATGATACTGATTTTAATAAGTTTATAATAAAGATCTTAAAAATCATATTGACATTGACTGCATTTATAGTCAATGATGAGAATAATAAGTACTCAGCAAAAACTGATATCTTAACTTCTCTAATATATGCTGAAGTAGTGAGAGACTCAATTTAAGAAAAGATGTAAAAGAATGTCATTAATGCAGAGCTGACAGCATTTATAGTGAATGACATTTAAGAAGAGATTATTTCATTAAAAGAAATTAATATTGTAATTAATAAGTAAGTATTTAAACTTAAACTGCATACTGATGATTTTCTTGACAAATTGAAAATAAAAGTAGTGATAATAGAATTCTTACAGATATACAGCATTAATTATAAAGATATTTTTGTTAAAAGGTGGCACCACACTAATAGCACAGCTATCATGAGTTATATATCTAACACTTCTTCTAACCCGCGATCGGCCAGCATGCTCATACGTCGCTTACTTAGCTTCTCATGAGTGGAAAGAATGTGCACACAACATAGTTCAAACTCATAACCTTGAGCTTACACAGGTAAGGCAGCCAACACATGTTCAACACCATTACACTAACTCAGGCTCATAACCTGTTAAAAGGTGGCACCACACTAATAGCACAGCTATTGTGAGTTATATATCTAACAATTTTTATATTAATTATGAAATTTAATACTCTCTGTATCTTTCTGACTTTAATTGCACTCAAAGATCTAAAGTGTCATTAAATAAATATTAACAATGTTTTTATTAAGTCATTTTTAAAAAAAACAATCTACATAACATTATCTTTTAAAATTACAACTACTTCTAACTATACACTATACATTCTGCACAGTCTATATAATCTGAAGCAAGCTGTCAGAAATTAACATAAATGATGTATCATTCAGTTTCTTTAATTAAATTTTTATTAAAGCAGTACAGATTCATGTCTTCTAATTTACACTGTCAAGAGCATTATACTACTTCTTTATGTAAATGATATCATTATGATCTCATTAAATCTTTTAAATATTCTTTAATTTAAAAAGTTTCTTAAAAGCTTATTCAAGATCAAGAACTTAAAAAAGATACAGAAAATTCTTAATATTTAAATAATTTGTAATTGTAAGAAAAGAACACTGTGCATAAATTAGATACATTATGTTAATAAGATACTTAAAGATCTTTACATATAAAGTGATAAGCATTAATGCATTAAGATCTCACTGAATAAATATGACTCTCTTTGCTTAGCTGATTCTAATGATTAGTACATAAATTAAAGAAAATATCAGCAAATCATTAAAAGTCTTATGTATATTGTAATTTATATGTACTTAAATATTTTCTTTATCTTAAAATGACTAAGTCAGTATCTCAGTGACTCTGTAGAACATTATAAGTATATACTTTCTTAAAAGAAATGAATACTCATGCTATACTATGCTGTCTAGTGAAACCTCTAAATCATGTTGTCTATAGGTACATCTTGATTGAGAGAATTACAGAAGAAGAGAAAGAATGTTAACTATAGTTAACATAAGCAGAGTCTTTACTCAGTCTTTAATGTTAATTTTATTTTACTTTATAAAAGTAACTAAAACATCACTTCTCAATACTCTCACTCAGTGAGACTGCATCTATTGACTCTCATTAACAACAAACATCAGATAACTAAATGCATTGTTAAGAGTTCAACAAATCATTTAAGAATTTAATTAATCATTAATAGTGAGTTTTATAAGTTCAATGAACTGCTTAAAGATTCATTTAAATAGAGACTTAATAAATCTGTTAATAATTATTTCTTAACTGAGCACAAAGTCTATCTAAATCTGATTGTGCTTATGCAGATTGCAGATGTTGTAATAAAAGACATTAATGTACTTTAATCACTTATGTACATATATATTCTTAATTAAGATTAAGACAGCTTAATTATCTTTTTTAAGCTAAATAAATAAAGATATTTAATGAGCTTTGTTCTTTTGAATGTTTATACAGTGTAAGTTGACTTCAAAATATTTGCTTATACTTATGTTTCTTAACATCTATTTAAGTCAGATCTCAGTCTTTATGCACATTAATATAATTATGTATTCAATCTCAGTAATTAAGATGACAATGAACTTCTATTTTTAACTTATTCACAACACTGATTTATCTTTAAATATATAGATACACTTTAGAATTGATTTCTGATTCTGTTTATTTAAAATATAGTTAAAATCAGAGTATTTAAGCATTACTTAACTTTCATTAAAGCTGTACATGATGTTAAGATTGATGATTAATCTTATGTACTGCAGTAATTTCTTAAGTGTGTATTTATGATGCTTTACAGAATCATTGAGATATTAATTTAATCAATTTAATATAAAGATAATGTTTAACTAAATATGAATTGCTGTATACATTAAGTTTTTAATTGTCTATTAATACTATCTTTAATTTATTCTTTGATCAGTTAAGCTGACAGAGCAAAGAACATTATATTTGTTGAATGAAATGCTGATGATTCTGTATTTATTAAGTTGCATATGAAGATTCTTTAATATCTTATTCACATAATGAGTCTGATTTAGGTACAGAGTTCTCATTTTATAATTATATATGACTTAAATATTAAGAATTTTCTGTATCTCTTTTAAGTTCTTAACTTTGAACACACTTACAAGAGCTTGCTTAAATCAGAGAATATGTAATAGATTTGCTGAAGTTATAACAATATTATTTATATAAAGAAGCAGCATGATTCTTTTAATGCTGTAAAGAAGAAGACAGAGATTAGTTTTATTTTGATGAAAACTTAATTTAAGTAATTTAGTGACACATTGTTTATATTAGTTCTGTGCAGAATATAATTAGATGCAACATTGATTTCAGAAAAAGATATTATATAGATTGTTTTTTTCAGAAAGAATTCTGTAAAAACATTATTGACATTCACTTAATGATACTTTAAATTCTTAAGTGCAACAATAGTCAGAAAGACTTGCAGAGTGTTAAATTTAATAATAAAAATAAAAATGTTTTTATAATTAACATTATATATTTATGAAAAGTCTCTTGTCACAAGTCTTGTCTTAAGCTTATTTAAGAATTCATTGATGTTTAACTTAAGTTTAAAGACTCATTTACTGATTACAATGTTAACTCTTCTTAATGACATAGTCTCTTCTTATATTTCATTTGTCATCAAGACTGTCAGCTTTACATAAATAATGTTTTTTCACATTTCTTCTCAGATTGAATCTCTCACTGCTTCAGCATAGATAACAAACATCAAAATGTCAAATCTAATTACAGAGTCTTCTTTGTCTGTAAAGAATGCTGTAAGTGTCAGTATAACTCTCAATATTTTAATTAAGAACTTATTTACATCTTAATTGTTGTTATCATCATCTCTTTTTTATTTTAGAATCTTGATGCACAGAAAGATTCTGACTTCTTTAAGTATCATTATCTTGACTTAATCAGTGTTAATCTTCTTATTTAATGACTCATCTAAATTGACTGCAGTCAACTTAATCTTATGTTGTTTATCTTAAGATTTGTCAATCTTAACTGTAATTAAATCAGACTGCATCTTACTATTTTAAGTTGTAAGTGTCTGATCTGAAGCTATGATCTTCATAATGATTAGCTTCTTTTATAAATATTTAATGAATTTTCTGTTTAAAAGAACATTTAATATCTATTGTTACAGTTTAAGATTAACAGTGTCTTTCTTCTTACTTTCAGCAAACTTTACAATGTAATTCTTAATGATGCACTTAAGATCTAAAGCTTAAAGCTGATACTGCTTTATGATTTTCTCAATATAACTTATAAAGACTCTTACTTATTCTTAATTTATGGATTTGTTGTGTCTGTCTTCAAATAGTAACTTGAGATCAATGTAGCTGTAGTATTTATATTCTTATATATAAATATAATTAATGAATGACTTCACATCAGTGAAAGCTTTCTTAAAAGTTGTCTGCTTATCATTAATTAAGAGATAAATATCTGTTTATGCTGTCTATACTTAGAACTTTATTGATAATTATATTTCTTTAATCATGATGTGCACTGAGTTCTCAGTGATTCAGATAATTCTTTCAGCAACATCATTTTAAATTGATATGTAAAGCATCATGTATTGCAGTGTAATGTTAAAAGACTTGCATCAGTTATTTAAAGTGAACTTTAACTTCATTTCATTGTTGCTTTATATAACAAGAATCTTTACATCAGTCTGAAGTTCAATCTTTAATTATTATTTTTATAGTGTCTATAAGATCTCATCATATCACTTTAACAGTATTGTTCATGTTTTCTGAGAATGATTATCTACTATCTTCAGAAAGTACTGATATTCATTAAATGACAAGAATGAGAATATTAATCTTTCTTTTACTTACAGTGTGATCTTACTTGTTAATGAATTTAATCAGAACACAAATCTTATATATGTTCTCATTGTTCTCAATAATGAGAATTGACTTTTTAAGAATTGTTATTTTGTAAAGATTATACAACTTTACACAATTAAGATGAACAAATTGTTAATGTTAAAGTCTGTAAGTCTTGATCTTTTCATTCAATAATGCAGTATCAATGTCTAAGAAGTTAGTCATAAGATCATGTTCATAAGTCTAAATATACAGACTTATATCTGAAGCAGCAGCAGAGAAGATAATTTCTGAATGTGATGTATATATTGTAGATATTAAAGCAAATTCATTAAGACTTTTTGCAATATACTTAATTATATAGACTTCATCTTGCTTTAATGCTTTTATTATAGTTTTGTCATGCTTATTATACATTTAAAGACAGTGTTAATTAAAACTTTTATACAGTTTTATTTTGCACATTTACTTTCTCAACAGAAGATTGATCTCAAGTTTAAACACATAAAGTGTTGAACTCAGTTTTACAGAATTTTTTGACTTAACTTGCATAATAATTACTTCACAATAATAAGAGTATAAATGTTCTTTTTTAATTTTAATTTGTTGACATCTCATTCATATAAGAGAATCACTGAAGAGTTAAAGTTAATTAATTATGTATGAAAAGAATTCAGAGTCTGTAATTCATTTAGATTTAAGTATCTTACTGACAGTCTTTTTAAATAGAGCAGCAATTTCATTGTTAACTTTTTTTTTCTTTTTAAATTCAGAGAAAAAATCATCATTATTATTATCATTAATTTCTGCATCAAAGACTCTGTGTCTCTTTTCTTTTTCTTTATAAATTAATTTCTAATACAACTTAACTGCAGTTAATCTATACAGCTTGACTGCAGTTAATCTGTTTATTTTCTTTTAAGTATTTTGCTTAACATCAAAAAGAAATTTGCAATCTTTAATGAAGTAAAAGTTGTTGTAAAGAAAGTACTTAATAAAGCAGTGAGAAAAATAATCACTGTTTAAGCTGAATGATTTGCAATAATGTTATTTAATATCAGCTATGTAATAATTTAATGAATTATAATTCTAATTCATTAAACATTAATCTTCTTTCTATTTATCTATTTATAAAACAATAATAGTCTTATCAGTCTTAAGCTGTATTTCTTTCTTTTAAAGCTTTTATAGATCTCTCTTAATGTCTGAATTGTTCTGAGCATTAATGACATTACAGATCATAACATATTTAATTAATAATGTTTAAAGCAGTATTTAAAATCATCATTCTGATTTAAACAACTTAGTCATATCAGACTGAGTTGCAGCAATCTTTTTACTGAATTTACTCAGATAAGTTTATGTTTCTTTAATAAATACATTTTTTAACATTCTATATTCAACAAACTTCATTAAATATTGTTTCTCAGTCATCTGCAGCTTCTTTTTATACTTAAACTTTAGTACATCTCAAACATTCTTTGTGCTGATTTTATTCATTAAATATTCTTAATTATCTACATTTATGCAAATAATAAGTCAATATAAAGTCTTTACATTAATTTTCTAATTTTTAAAGTCAAGACTACTGAGAAAAAATGAGCCTAAAAATTCACTGATTAATATATTGACTGTTAAGATTTCAACAACATTTTATAAATCTTCTTTTATCAATTATCTTTTCATAAGAATGAATTATTGATTGCAGTTCTTATAAATAAGAATTAAGATGAGTTGTTGCTTTGTAAAGAAGTTGTTGAAGTTTATGATGATGATAGTTGACACATAGTATAAGAAGTGAATAAAGTAAAATAACAATGTATGCATTAAAAATAATATAAATAAAATAAATAAAAAGCTTTTATATCTCTTATTCTGTAAGACAGTAATGCTTATTCATCTTAATGACTCATATTAAGCTGTCAAAGAACAGTGCTCTTTAAGTAACTATAAATGTTGATTTTTACTGAAATCAATTCTTTATGAATCTTTCAAGTTAAACATACTCAGCTGTCACAGAATGCTGATTTTGCTAAAGTTAAATTTATTACAAATCTTAATAATTAATAATACTGTTAAAGCTAAATTGACTATGAATCTCAATAATTAGTGTATATAGCTGTTGTCAGTGTGCTAATTCTGTTAAAATTGAATTTATTACAAATCTTAATAGTCAGTGATACTGCTAGAGCTGAATTGACTGTAAATCTTAATAATTGATGTACACAGCTATCATTAATGTGCTGATTCTGCTAAAGTCAGATTTATTATAAATCTTAATAATCAGTGATACTGCTAAAGCTAAATTGACTATAAATCTTAAAAGCTGATGTAATTAGCTGCTGTCACATTAAAAATATACACTTTCTTTGAGAAGCTTCTTACTAATTTAAGCTCATAATTTCTTAAAAGAAATGAATATTCATGCTATACTATGCTGTCTAGTAAAATCTTTAAACTGTATTGTCTATGAGCATATCTTGATCAAGAGAGTTACAGAAGAAGAGAAAGAATATTAACTGTAGTTAATGTAAATAAAGTCTTTACTTAATCTCTGACACTAGTTTTATTTCACTTTATAGAAGCAGCTAGAACATTGCTTCTTAACATACTTAAAAGATAGGCTGAGTGTAAAGTCAGATTGAGTCAGAAAAAAGTGCACCTGACCTGAATCTACACTAGAGTTCAGGTTAAGTTGAGTTGAGTTTGTGCACAGATCAACTCTACTCATATCTGTGTAAGTTAAATCTAAGAATTCTAAGCTAGTCATTATGAGTAAGGTCAGGGCTAGGGCTCAAAAATGTGAAAGCTTATTGATATATTAGTTATAATAAATTACACCTTAACTAGCCATATAGGGATAAATTACATGGTCGCAAGATATATTACTGAATAAGTTACGAAAATCATGACTTTTCGCGAAGGTGCATGTTAGAAACACACATGCTTACTAAGACTATATATAATCTGCAAAAAACTCATAACTCTATGCAGGTCAGGTCAGGTTAACCTGCACTCAACTCAGCTGAATAAAAGTTAGCTTAACTCAACTCAATATTTGAACTCAACTCTGATCTGTGCAACCTATAGGCAACCTGCACACTCAGCCTATTAAGAGATTGTTGCAATATGTATAATTAATTATTAATCTTAAAATCATATATAAATTTAATGAAAGTCAAGATCTACTTAAATACTCTGACTCTGACTATGCATCAGATAAGTTAAACAGAAAATTTATTTTAAATTATATTTATTTGCTTAAGAAAGAATCTATATTATAAGTCAGTTAAAAGTAAAAGTTAGTGACAATATTAATTATTAAGATTAAATATATAATTATATCAATATGTATAAAGACTGAAGTCTGACTCACTTAAATGTTAAAAAACATAAGATTAAGTAAGTATCTTAAAGTCAATTTACATTGTGTAAGCATTTAAAAGAATGAGATTCATAAAAAAAATGTATTTCTTTAACTTAAAAGAAACAATTAGACTGTCTTGACACTGATTAAGAATGCTTATATATATAAATAATTAAAGTATATTAACATTATTTATCATCACATCTGAGATCTGCACAAGAGAAATCAGATTTAAATGAACTTTATATTTAATTAAGATATAATAGTTAATGAACTGATTAAGTTCTTATTAAGATAGATGTTTAAGTGCTTTGTGTATTAGCTGAGACTTAACAACAGTGAGAGTTAATAGATATGAATGCATTAAGTAAAAATATTAAGAAATATAATGCTTTATTTGCTTTCTTAACTTCTTTAATTTTAATGTAAAAGATTAACAGAGTTTTCTTCTGTCTTAAATAATAAAGTTTCTGTCATCAATTTAATTATACTTAAGTTGACTGCAGTCAATGTTGATGTGTTAGATTCACTAGATAGACAGATAGTACAAGTACTCATTATTCTTTCAATAAAAATCATAATATTAGCTCTAACCCTTACAAATAATACATTACAAAATTAAACTTTATAATCTATTTTTTGTGTTTCTTTTGTGAGCACTAAGTCATATATGAAATCTAAAACTCACACACTCAGTCTAATAAGATGTTTAATTTAATTTCTATAACTATCATTAAGACACAGATTAATGAGTAAGTAATTTTGTTTTTTACTTTTTATTTTTGATTGTCTGTATTAGGCTGGTGCGCAGGTTTTAGATTTCATATATGACATTAGTGCCTGTGAAAGGAACGCAAAAAATAGATTACAAAGTTCAGTTTTGTGATGTATTATTTGTAAGGGTTAGGGCTAATATTATGATTTTATGTAATTTATAATCACATGACTTAGCCCTAAAAAATGATGCCCTAATGTCCCAATTTGGCCTAGTGCACATAGAGTTAGTAATA
>JAABUY010000620.1_pt1 | contig 58820 bp, 41 predicted proteins | sample 5560271 | NCBI WGS metagenome assembly JAABUY01 (sample SAMN10711886, study PRJNA513374) | rock metagenome | isolation source: Antarctica rocks | place: Antarctica: Victoria Land, University Valley | reverse complement strand
GGAGCGCCTGCGGGGCGGGACTAAGGTTTTCCATTTGGGTTTTTCCTTTGCAAAGGCGCTTCGCCCTCATAGACCTAGATAGGGACTGAATAGGGAGTTAATAGAACAAATAATAATAATATATATTTTGTTTATTTTTTAACAGTACTTTTTAACATATCTATAGTGATTGCACTTAAAGAGATCAGACATTATTAAAAAAGTGTAAAGTCTTTGATTTTTAAATTATTATTTCAGTAATTAATTAAAGAGATTGTGCAGAATATTTTATTTAAATCTTATCTTTACAAATTAAATATATTTACTCACTGATAAAGCTCTGCTATTCAGACTGTATAAAAGACTATGAAGACATTCTTAATAAAATATTTTAAAAATAATACTTTACATATTGATGTTGAGATTAACTACTAATAAATATTTAGACATTAATTTGTGTGCAATTTACATAAAATGCATAACTATTTAAATAAAGAATATAAAGTTAATTCATTACTTTTATTATAAATTGATGTTATTTAAATTCTCTTTAAATCTTTAAAAATAATATTACAGTTGTAGTCTGTAAACTATAATGCATGTAACTTAACTCATTATGATAGAATCACACTTATTCTTAACTTATTATAAATACACATTAAAAATATAATTATAACATGATCATAATGTTGTCTAAATTTATACAGTAAACTTATACTATATATTAACTCAATAAAGCATAGAATTAAGTAGACTAAGTGTATAAGTTTTAGATTTTATATATGACATTAGTGTCTGTAAAAGAAACACAAAAAATATATTATAAAGTTCAGTTTTGCAATGTATTATTTGTAAGGGTTAGAGTTAATATTATGATTTTATGTAATTTATAATTACATAACTTAGCTTTAAAAAACAATACTTTAATATCTTAATTTAATCTAATGCACATAAAGTTAGTAATAACCTGACTTACAGATTAAGTCAGATTTTTATAAAGTTATAGATAGTCTTTTTAAATCTGACTTAACTCTATACTCAGTCTAGAATTAAGATCAGTGTAACTCATTATGATTAATCTTACTTACATGTAAATATCTGCATAGATTATAAATAAAGTTAATCTATATACAAATTTAATTTAATTTAACTTGAATTTTAGTGTAAGTCTAAGTTAAATACACTTTTTTCAATTTAACTTAACTCTATACTCAGTTTAGCTTAAACTGATCATTAAGTCAGATTAGACTCAGATTTTAAGATTTAACTTAACTTATTAAGCTTTACTTTATAACTTAACTCAACTCTGTGCAGAGTCAAGTTTCAGACAGAGTTAGATCAGATTATTTTTAACAATTTAAATTAAATTAAAATTAGTTAACTTCTGTTATTAAGCAGCTTTATATTGACAGCAGCTACTATTGCAACATTTTTAATTAACATTGCACATAATTCTTTTTGTTTAACTACATATCTGCTTTATAAGCATTATATATAAGCATTATTAACTTAATTATCAGATCACTCATTCTCTACAAAGCAAAATACATTAACTAATACACTTTATCTTTTTAGTAAGTCTGCAATGTATAAAAGATTGCTTTCATCTTTTGCAATTTCTCTGATGTTATTAGATTCTCTTTCTTATGTAGCTCAGCAACTATATCATAAATAAGTCATGAAAGAGACTTTTAATATACAAGAACTTATACTTTTAAAAAATATACAAAGATATGTCTCACTATGCATATATAATGCTCACTTATAACACTTATATATCAATAATCTTTAAGCTTATAATCTTTATTCTTAAGTCAAGTCTCAAAAGCTTACTTACTAATCAGTCTCAAAATTAAAGTGACTGTCAGGTCAAGTTAAGCTTAGATTTTAGAACCTAACCTGACTCACTGAGCTTAACTTTGAAACCTGACCTGACTTGTAATATTAGGTAATTTTTATTGTTTCTTGTGTAGTTTTGATAATTTTTACATCATTGAAAAGCCCTCACAATTCTCTACAAAATGAGTCTAAAATCACAAAAAATGAATCACTTTCAAGCTTAATGCACACAACTAAAGTTTTGTTCAAATTCTTGAAGTTTCTGTCACTATGATTGCTCATAGCTAACAAGACATGCAAAATAAGCAAAAAATCAGCTTTAAAAAAACTTAACAGTTACTTTACTCAAAATTCTTAAAATTTAAACAGAGCTTTTAAGTTAAATTAAACTTTAATCTTAAAGTTTAACTTAAATTCTTAAATTAATAATTAAAGCTCAATTTAACTTAACTTAAAAGCTCTGTTCAGATCAAGTTAAATTAATCTGACTTAATGATCATTTTAGTCTAGCTGTTATTTAAATTAAATTAAATTAAACAAGATTAATTAAAACTTATTTACTAATAATGCTTAATTTTTTCTTTTTTTTTTATGATATTATCTTCATTACTGAATCTATTATAAGTCAATTAATTAAATTAAAATCATTTAATTTAAATTAATTTAACTTAATTTTAATTATTAATTCTTTCTTAATCTCTCTGCTTCTTTTGTACTTTATATAAATTATAGATTTAAAGTTAACTATATTAATTTAATTTAAATTGAATAAAAATAATTATATATTCATTAAATACATTTTCTGAGTTGATGATAAAGTTAATTGTAATATGTTTAGATTAATTTTAACTAATTTAAATTAATTTAAATTAATATTTCTGTATAGATTTTTTCTTTTTTTTAATTACATCATTATATATATGCTGTTTGTCTGCAAAATTCTTAATTATAATATTATTATTTAATTAAATTAATTTAATCTAAATTAATCTAAAATAATTTAATTCACTTATACATACTTTTAATTAATATACTTATGCAGTACATCAGGTTCTGCATATATGTGCTAATTAATTAAAATTATATTAGTTATATTCTGCATTGCTTATATACAGTATTGCAAACTCTTATTGTTATTTATTTATTATATAATTATAATTTATAATAAATGATCTCTCTACAACTTCTAAATGAATTAATTTAATTTTAATTAATTTTAACAAGAAAAAACTTACTTCTTTATGCATACATTTCATATAATAATCTTTAATGACATGATTGAATGAGTTTAAGTAGAATTGAATAGATTTAAATTTAAAAAATTTTTTTTTTTTATGATTGTGTCAGTGATGTGTAGAAAGAATGAAGATTTTAATTGAAAAGAATTAATTTTAATTACTTTCATTCATTATAGTGAATTAACATTAATGCTTAGAATCAATTAAGATTAAATCTCACTTAATAATTTATCTGAATCAATTATATGCATAGATCTCACTGACTATGAAATTTCACTTTGCATAAACTCTATGCCATGTAGACCCCAGACCCCATGGGCTATAACATCCTAGGGTGCGCTCAGACCTTGGACTGTGTTCCAATGAAGCGGCACTCTTCACTTCAGGGCGGTGAGCGTAACGAAGACTCTTCAAACGGACATGGACTCCTTGATTCCGTCTTTTTCTTAGCTATCGTGCCCACCATCCTGGGATACAAAATCAAATGACGCTAATTTGACAATGGCAACAGAGCATAACCAGAGATCCATGAACACGGTAAAGAGCGTCTCCGCCCTGGTCAAGGAAGCCGTAAATAGTAAATATACTTGTGGAAGTGCCATACTCATCCTTCTAAGAGCCTAAGAGCAACGAAAATCTGGATTCTTTCCTCGCCGCCTTGGATCCCTTCTCCGTAAGCGTGTAGTTGAGTTCCCTGAGCGTCTTGCCGGCGGCTTCGGGGAAGAAGAGGGAGATGATGGAGCACATCCATATTCAGATGAATTCTCAGGGCAGGTTGGCGGCGCTCAATGGCATGATTTCAAGCACCACGAAATTTACACAACCACTTCACTGTGGTCGCGAGGCGGTATCCTTGGGGAGGATCGTTGATCTCGGTGGGCAATTGAGGCCAAGTTAAGCGAGTCCAACGGCGCGATATCGGGATGTTTACGGGTTGCATCCCGCCGCGGAGCTTCAGTACGGTCTCCCTTCCAAGCGGTATCATGACTTTTAAACTGCCTGCCTGATCAATGGCAATGATTGCGTGACAGATCAGTGGATTGCTGCTTCTGAGGATGTGCAGCAAGAGTTGAAAACTTCTCACCGGTTAGCGAGTCTGTTCTTGCATGAGATGGAACGGAAAAACACAAGAAGACATGCGATGGCATTGTTCAAGACACAACTACGGGCAAAGCGTCAGCCATATCAATGTACAAAATGAGCATTCACCGAGTTGGTTGGGTTTTGACTTGTGACGCACGTGACGTGCTGCCCTCATTAGATACCTAGCGAGGGGGCCTCATGCTTCATCATTACGGTAGGCTCACTGTCAGGCGTATCTTCTCTACACAGTACAGCGTAACCCGCTGCATATGTCAAGTGCAGAGTTCGTTGCAGCAACTAGCACCCAACTCCCTAGTAACTCCAGTAACTAACAAAGGCAGCCGTGTTCAACCCCTGGAAGCAGCTAGGAACTTCAAACGTGGCGTCTGCAGCGGGAATAATTCCAGCGACTCAGCTTCAGCCTCGCAATCAAAATTGACCACACAAGGACCATACAGGTCGCTTGCTCTCACGGAAAGGTCCGTGGGACCAACTCACCTGTCTCCTGATCAAGAACATGACGAATCAGACACACAGCTGTTGGACCAGGGGGGTCCAGATGTCGCCGGATGTGGTATCAAGAGGCGGGCGGGACGTGAGGGCTGCTGGCAAGGCCAGGCTACGCAGGTCACATAAAAAAACCCTCAATTGCATTCACTCCGTCAAAATGATTGATATTCGCCTTCTCGTCCCACCCGTCTTCCATCTCCAAACAGCCGCTGTCTTCATCCCTCAACCTCAACCGACCACATCCACCTCTTCTCCCATCCATAGCATCACCAACCCAACTCTCCAACCATGGACATGCCCATGAAACCCCAACCCAGCGTGCAAACGACCTCGACGCCCGGCGTCGCCCCCACCACCGCCGCCGCTCACGCTGCCCCCGCCGCCAACGCACACGTCGACCACGTCCCGCGCGTGCTGCGCTGGCTGCAGTCCTTCCTGGCCGGCGTCATCGCCGCCCTCAGCATCGGCGCCAACGTCGGCTTCCACGACCTGCTGGCGCGCGACGACCTCGTCGGCGGACAGGGCTACGTCGCTGCTCTTGTTATCCCTGTTGTCGTCGTACGCTGCCCTCATCCTCCTCTTCCCTTCCACTCTTCTCACCTGTCCCCCACTCTTCCCCTCGTCGTCCCTCCCCCCTCTCCCTTCTTCCGCTCTTCCGCTCTTCCCCTTCTCTTCCTCCCCAGCCATCTCGCTAGCCCACCAGCACCCTCTCCAACCTCCCCAACCCCCTGGCACAGCGCAGCGCCGCAATCGATCCCACTAACCCTCTCCCCATCACACAGGCCGTCTACACCGTCATAACGCTGTGCTTCAAACCCGTGCCCGCCCGGCTCGTGGCCGAATACGTCGCCGTCCCGCTGTGGCTGCTCGCTGCCGTCTTCCTGGCTGCCGAGTCGGCTATCGTTATGAATCAGAGCTGCTACTACACCTGCATCTATATCTACGGCGCCGGGCCGAACGCCGGGTGCGCGGCGGCGGGGCTGGGGTTTGTTGAGGTGTAAGTTCTCTTTCTCCTTTTCTCTATATCTTCTTCGTCTTTTATTTCTCCTTCTTCGTCGTCTTGTTGTTCGTCTTTTTTGTTCTTGTAAAGGGACTCGACTGAGGTGTGGATTAGGGGGCTGTTTTGCTACAGTGCCTATCAGGGCCGGCAGGTGAGAAGGGGTGGGGCTGGGAGGGAGTTGGGGGGGACTTATGTTTGATGGCGGGGCGGGGTTAGGAGGGAGGTGGGGGAGAGCTTATGTTCGATAGCGGGGAGGGGTGGGGCCGGGGTGAGGTTGGGTTGGGTTGCTGCAGTCGATGGTGTGGGGATGGCATTGTTGGCTCGTGGCTTTGGGATAGGGTGTAATCAACTCGGTCGTCTGTTTATTCTTGGTGACAGTCCATATGCACAGCAAACATCCTTCAAATCAAGCTGAACCAGAACCGCACGGCGAGGAGCTCAGACGAAGCAGTGACTCTGCATTGCGAGATAACAGCAAAGGTAAAGACCGTCAAATGGCATATGTGCCCAAACCAAGCCAAATCAAATAAATCAAATAAAGCAGTTCCGCATGACGCTTGATGACACTTGATGACGCTCACTCACGCTTGACACTGAGCGCAAGGTCCGACAAGTGAAACTCATCAACCAAAACTCATCGACCACGCTTTGTCCAACGACATTGACAGAATCCCAGAAAAGAGTCCAGCTCTTATCACTTATCCAACATTGACTCTGCAGTGATACTCCTGGTCTTGCGTCGAGACTGTACCATCACATGAGGGAACAAGAGCCCACCCCGCTCCCCGCTCCACTCCCACTGCCGATCGTTGCCCGTCCCCTCGTCGTCCGTCCGCCAGAGCGCACTGGAGGCGTGGTATAGACGTTTTTATACTTGAAGTCGAACACTTTCTCACCGGTCGCAGGTTTGGCGTTCTTGGTAGGGTTTTCGGAAGTGAGGGAGCGTGGATGGTTCTCGTTCATGCCGGGGGCTGGGTTCGGAGAGCTCGCGCCCAAGGTGACGCCAAGGTGAGCGTTGTTTACAATGGTGCGGCCACTTCCATGACTGATGAATGCTGGAGCAGATGCTACTTGGCTGTGGTGATTGTGAGTGGCTACTCCGTGGATGCTGTTCGTCGGAGCGCTGCCGGACTTGCTTGATGTAGTGGCGGGGACGGAGCGCAAAGAGTGAGCGTTCGTTGTTGCAGGCATAATGAAGGTTTTCGAAGTTGGTTCGTAAAAAGTGAAAGAATGTCAAAAAGGACTGTTGGAGCAAGCTCAGTTTGTTGTTCATGTAGATTGCGCTGGACAAATCTGAACTTCTTCAGGTCTCCAAGAACAAGATGACTTACATGATGATCAGACCGATACTGAACCTGTTTGAATGGATGATACTTCTTTAGACAGTAGCTGATGATAGAACAGACTTCCTGAAGCCTGTGTTGAAAGGATAGTGCACAGCTATTGGACGTTGTAGAGATGAAGCGAATGAAGGAAGTGAGGTGGAAGAAGACAGAAAGAAGAGGTGTAGAAGAAGTATTTAAGGGCTCTGTATCTACCCAATGCAGTCGCAGACACACTAGCGTGCATGAGAAGGTGTCTCTCGCATGCCCTAATGCAGTCGCAACCCCTCTGCACCAGCTTGACAGATTGGTAGAAGACCTGCAAGTCACAGACTTGCCCACGTCGTAGTCAGAAGCTGAAGGAAGAACTAGGAAAGACAAAAAGACTCAAATAGTACTGCTAATCATTGTGTGGAACAGTCTGGCCGCTCGAAGACCCCATGCTTATTGAAAAAGTACGCTGTTGCTGTCAATAAGTATCTTCCTGCATTGAAGGAACAACAAATTGATTCACATGATGTGTGCCTAGCCATTCAATCTTAGTGACACATTCTTTCCAACACGGAGCCTCCGGCTGCGCTGTGTTCCACTGAGGTGCTGATCCTGCCAGAAGTCTTTCCATAAACGAGCGATAGTTTCAAGATTTTGGATTGAGTGCATACAATTCCGTACCCTCGCCGGTACTGCCTGACCAATTCCTGTAACAAGTCTAGCTAGACTTTCAAAACTCCACGGACACCAAGCATCTGGATAGTACTCCAAAGTCAAAGGCATTCCAACACCAGAGGATATGCCGCAAGACACCACCAGAACCAAGAAGCTGCACCAGTGCTACACTGCCTATAGGATATACCGCCGCACGAAGTGGACCAGAAGATGTACGGTGCTTGTGAGATAGCTCGGTACGGTCCCGGACATTCACTCGATCGGTTTTGGAGGCGCCCTGCGTGTTGGATGTGGAGCAATATTCTCGCTCTTGCGGCCATCAAACCTGGCGGCATTGACATTCTCTTGGCGTTGTGTTCCGTCAGTACGGTCTACCACAACATAGTCACTAGAAACGTTTTTCTCCGAAGGCTGCAGCATTACGCCAGGTATTCGCGGTATGCTGTATGAGGGCGATTCCGCAGTAGGCGGACGAGATTGAGTGCTCGGTGGTTGTGTCGCCAAAGGACTCGTAGCTACTGCCTGCTCAACCTCGCCTCCCTGACCACTAAACGCTCTACCGACGGGCGGACGCCTGTGAGCCGTATTTCGACCGTTGCCAGGGGACGATGGAGATGAATTTCGAGATCGTGTCTGCTTCAGACGCTCTTCTGTTTCTCGAAGACGAGCTTCGAGAGCTTCGAGCTCCTGGCTCTGTGATGATACTGCTTTCTTCCTATCCACCAGTCAAATATGGTCCCACTAACTCCAGGGCTCGTAAAGGTCTTGGTAATAGTATCAATGAGCATGTAGGCGCACTTTTGTTCCACAGCTTTAGATAACCCATCTAAGCTGTTGTCGATCATGAAAGCCTCGTTAAGCGCCGCAGAAAAGGAGCGTGCAATTGTCCTGGGGTGCATCAGCATCCTTATGTCCCAATAGTTCAGGCAATGACGCACGACTGAGGTCTGCCATTTGGTTTCCAGTTGTCCTCTTCCGCCATTTTTGGCACGGAGTACTGCCCCTTTTGAGGTACAGGCCCAGGAAGCTTCTCTTGGCCGAGGTCGTAGCGTAGTGTACCGGCTGCTCTTGAAGAGTTGCGACAGAAACTAGCAGGACCGAAGCTCTAGTTGCCCATGAGCAACAATGGGAGGAAAGATAGTCAATGAGTCAATGACTGCTGACTGCTGACTGCTGACTGCGTGAATAAGGAAGTGAGAAGCACTCGCAGAGAAGGAGCAGCTTACCTTGGGTACCTGCTTGTAACGGCGGTGGATCGACGTCCCCGCAAACTCTAACTCTAGCGCCCGCTTTAAGCGAAACTCTGCTTCCCATCGTCGCTCCGGTCGAAGTGGTGCTGCCATGTCACGTGATAGGAATCGCTTAGTCACAAGCTCTCTCGGTACCTTCCTTACCCCACAACGAAGGTTTCTGGAAAATCTCGCGCCAGATTTGGAAAATTCTAAGGGGACAGATACATGTAGACCACCCTTTTATGTACCTTATAGTCATAGACCACTTGACGTGTTTTGAGACGTGATGACTAGTCAAGTCTTTCTTTTCGGGCCGACGACTATCCGAGTCTTATATGCAGGCGCATGGACTAGTGAAGTCTTTTACCCTAATTATTTTACTCGTCGTAGACCACACCTAATCGGGACTTCCATACAAATTTCAATGGGGCTTTCTACAACGCATTGCTACACTGTTCTTATGTGTTAGACTGAGAACAATAGTATTGATAAGATATGCTCTGCGACTTGTGCCTGCCCTCTATGGATTTGCTGTCCTATCTTCTTAGAGGCCTTGCCTAGGGGCCTTGCCTAGGGGCTTTGCTTAGGGGTCTTGCTCCACTATAGAGGCCTTGTTTACGGGCCTCACTTAGGGGCCTTGCTTACCTAGGGGCGCTGCTCACTTAGGGGCATTGCTCCATAGAGGCCTCCCACAGGGCCCTTACTTAAATGGGTCAAAGAATAGAATACCCTGTAAACACTAATAAAAGAATACTATGCCCCATAAAGAAATACCATGTTCAGCACACAAAGTAATCTGACTGTTATCACTGCTGTTTATAATCTTGTTGTCTCACCATCACTGTTAGAATATCTAGCCATGTGTAGCGCGGGTTGCCTAACGTTATAGGTCATGCGGGTTAGGGTCGGGTCCGGGTCTAGGGTCGGGTCGGGGGAACTTTTTTCCAGCCGTTTCGGGTGCGGGTTAACCCGACCCTACCCGCGCAGGGTCACGCGTTTTTCGCGGGTTATTATAGGCTTAGTAAGCCTATATATCTAAGGTACAGTACTAAGTGTCAAACATAGAAGAAGTGGCTAGTGAAATGAACATGTAATCATAAGTATCTAGCTACTCTATGAAAATGTAATCCTATAAGAAGATCTTCAATCAGCAAAAGAAAAAACTTTTATTTATAGCAAACTATTTATTTTAACAAACTCTGCATGTTCTTAAAATCTCTGTAGAACTTTAAATCACTAAGATAACAAAATAAGACATAATGTTTTGATATATCTTCTCAGATTGTTTCAATAACAGTAAGATAAGATAAAAAACAAAATCTTATAGCATCTCATTAACTTTAAAAGTCAATGAAACAATATCAAAATGCTTCTGACTCAATTCAAATAAATATCTTTAAGATATTGAAATCTTAATTGTTCTATCATTAGATCACAGAATCTTTGTCAGTGATTGATTAAACTGATAAAATTAATAAAATAAGTAAATTTCAGTGTTAAAAGTGACTTTATAAGTCTGTTAATGATTATGTTGCTTATAAGAATGTAATTAAGATGAATAAGTCTGCAGAATTTAACTTCTCTTATGAAGTGATGATATATATTAATGTGTTTTGTTTTAACATGAAACTCAGAATTCTTAATTAAAGCAATAGTTTTCTAATTGTTTATTCAAATTATAACTGTCTTAAATCTCTTTAGCTTTAGCTCTTTAAGTAACTTCTTTATTTAAACTGCTTTCTTTGTAGTCTCTGTTAAGATCATGTATTTCACTTTATAAAAGAATAAAATGACAATTTTCTAATGTTTTAAACTTCAGAATACTGATTTATTAACTATTTTAAATACATATCTCAATGTGAATCTTCTCAATTTAAGATCTTTCTCTCAGTTCAAGTTTAAATATTCTAATAATTCAAGTTGTTCACTCAATTTATATTTAAAAACAACATCTAAAGTTCTTTACACATATTAAAATACTCATTTCAGAGTCTTTCAATATGTGTTGTTAAAATTATGTGCAAATTAACTAAGAGTTAACACTGTATATATAATGTTGAGTTACATTTGTGTCATAATGTACATAAAAGATTCTATAATCTTTTAATATTAAGTTATTAACTCTGATTCAACTATTTCAGTAGTCTTTATAAGATAGACTCTGAGTTTTATTGAAGTTGTATTTGTCTTGACATTCTGTAGATTAAAGTCTTTAAACATCTCTGTAAAATAGATTTTCTATGACAAAATAAAAATTTGTAGAGTTCTGTTTTGTGTAATTAGCATTTTTAAGTAATGCTCACAGATCTCACAGTTAGTCATTTCAAAATGATTATTTAATTTGATCTTAAGATCTAGAATTTTGTTCTTATTGAGTTTACATAAAAGAATATTATCAATATAAACAGCAACAATTAAAGTTTTCTTTTTAAACATATTATTGTTCACATGAATCTGTATGTATCTGAGATCAGCAAGAAAGCAGTGTATCACTTTATATTACAGATAAAATGACTGTTTTAACTTATATAAAGCTTTCTTCAATTTACATATCTTGTCTCTCTCTTTTTCATATTCAGTAAGTTAAATCACATAGACTTCTTCTTTCAAATCATTATGTAAGAAAGCTGTTTTAATGTTCATTTGTTTCAATTTGTAATCATAAAACACAACTATGACAAAGATAACTTTATAAGTCATTAATTTAACAACTGTTGCAAAGATCTCTTTATAATCAATTTTAAATTGTTGTTTAAATTCTTTGACTATTCATCAAGCCTTATGTCATAAAATTAAGTCATCAGATTCTCTTTTGTAATAATAGATTCATTTACTTCTTAAAGCTCATCAATTAGATTGCAACATCTTTAAAGTTTATGTAAAGTTAGTCATTAACAAACTATACTCACTATTCATTGCTTTCTTTCAGTCTTTTAACTTGTGACTTGCAATTATCTGTTTAAATGTTTAAGATTCATTTCTGAAGTCTTTTTTCTTTTTTATGACATCAACAATCACATCAAACACAGTCAGATAAATCATGATTGCTTTAAGCTTTAACTTTATAAAGAGTCATCTCTCTCTTTCAGAGTGTCAAGACTCAGCTGATACTGATTTATTAATTGTAAAAAGAATATTTATAATATCTTTTTTCTCTTTCTTCATTTCTTTTAACTGATTTGACAATATCAGTATGAAAGAGTATGATGATACATACTTTAAAGATGATGACAATGATGAGAGTTAAGAAGAAAATAAAAAAGATAACTGTACATCTTCTTGTTCTGCATTAACAGTGTGAGATTGAATGACTTTAGAAATTGAGACTGCAACTTTGACATTATAAATTGATGAATCTTTATTAAACTGCACATCTCTTGCTTTAATTACTCAGTTTATCTTTCTCTTTTCAAAAAATCATATTCTATATTGATTTCTTTTTTTATATTCAACAAAAATTCTCTTATTGCTCTAAGATTCAAATTTAGTCTCTGTCATTCAGATCTTCTTTGATATATATATGTATGCTGTGCATTCAAAACATTAAAGATGTTTAAGATTGATGAGATTCACTAATTTATTCTTATTAAGAAATTTGAACAGTAGCTGAATCAGAATCTTGTTGTTCTCAAGAACTGACATTAAAAGTTAATTAAGAAGATAGCATACTGTTTTAACAGTCTCTAATCATAGAGTTTTAAAGACTTCACTATTCAGAATTATAATTTTAACTTTTGCTGTCAAAAGTTTATTACTTCTTTCTGTCACCTCATTCTGCTTCAATTCATAAGAAACTGTTGTTTCATAGATAATTCTGAGACTTCATAATCATTTAATGATGAGCTTACTTCTGAATTTCTTTTCATTATTAAGTTATACTTATGCAATTCATAGATTCATCTGAATAAAAAGCATATTAAGAAATCATTCAATTTCATCTTTTGCCTGATCTTTCATTTTCATATTATAAATATATTGTCAGCAGATAAGATCATTCATGAAGACTATATATCATAAAAACTCATCATATGCTTTCAATGTGACAAGATTAACAATGTTAATGTAAATCAGTTTAGTCATCTTTGTAATTTAGTTTTGCAGTTTTCTTAAGATTTTCTTCTTTTGATTTGCTCTCATGCAGACATCATACAAATATAATGATGTTTTCACAAGTTCTTATAAGTTAAGTCTCACTATTCTGAGGTTCTTTGACACATTGTCAAGACTTAAATTCTTTATATAATTAAGATATTAATATTAAGTAGCTTTTAAGATCTTGTTATCTTTAATAACTGACATAATCTTATTCTTATTCACAGATTTTCTCATCATTAAAGTTTAAAGATAATATAGCTTATCTTTGTGTACTGCATAATTAAGCATATCTTTTACTTTATTCTTTAGACATAATAATTTGTTCTTGATTTTAATTAATATCTCTTTTGTTTTGATCATTTCAATTAAGAAGAGATTGAGTCTCATATCAGATATAAGATAAACATTCATCAGAATAATATTTTAAGACTTTTCATTGCTGTTCTTTAGCTATAAGTTGATCATTTCTATTTCTTGAATATATGTCACTTCAGACACTTCTTTTATAGAAGATTCATTATTGAACATTTTGATCAAGCTAAATGCAAAGAGATCACAGCACATATATTGTATTGTGCTGAAGTCAGCTATTCATAACATCTTATTAATTACAAGACTATAGTTCTCTACTGCAGTCAAGATCACTGTGTTCTCATTATATTACTTATCTTCAGAATTCAAGAATTTCTTTTTCTTCTTCTCTTTCTCTTTCTTCTTTTTAGTCTCTTATTTCTTTTTTAGCTCTTTAGACATCTTTTCTGAGTGTAACTTTCAGTAATTGTTCTTGAAGTGAACTGCTTTCTTACAGTAAGTGTACATCTCATTCTCATTCTTATTCTTATCAGCATTTCTCTTCTTATTCTTCTTCTTCTTATCTTTATGATTCTTCTTTTTACTCATTAAAGCAAGCTTCTCATTCTCTTCTTCAAGATGCTCTTCATCAATTAGTTTAACAATTAAGTTGTCAAGAATTAAGATCACATTATAGGTCTTAGAGCATTTCATTATTACTCATTGAAAATAGAAGAATTTTAGATTTAATAGAAAAGTAATGATCTTCAGAATTTCATCAATAATGAGACTGAAGATCACAATTTCTTATAAGAGTGTCTTATACTTCAGAGCATAAGCATTGACAAAGAAGTATTGATTAAGTCAGTAAATGTATAGATTGTTGAATAGAATATATTTGAGATTAAATCTATGAGATAGATAGAGATATACAAGATGATTTTACATCTTTTTTGCTGTTTTCATGTTATCTATGATGACAGTGATCTCTGAGCTGACAATAAAAACAATGATGATTGTAATCTTGTTATTTTATGTAATTCAGTCAGCTTAAGTGATGTCTGTCAAGATCATTGATGTAGTTGTTGTTGTTTTAGATATAAATTCTTCAGTCATTACTGACTAACTCAAAACATTTAACTTCAGTGAGAATTCAACATCACTTTTTACTACTAAATCTCATAATTCAGCACTCATTAGACTGTATTTGATCAACATTCTTCATAATGAATAGTTTGCTGACTTCTTGAGTTTTGTAACTTTTGAAAATGTGAGGTTATATAACATTGTAGTCATTTTATATGATGAGAACATTTAAATTGATGACAGAGTTGTTTTCAATGTAAAGATCTAACTTTAAAATGATTGTGAGAGTTGTTTTTAACTATTTTATCTGTGAATTTATAACAGTTTGATGTGAATAACTTCTCATTATACATTGAATTCACTTTATTTCTTAAAGGGCTCTTTCTAGCATCTGTAAAATAACAGTAACAACAAGATGTTTTTCTTTCATCATTTTGAATAGAAACAAATAACTTAATGAATAAATAAATATCAATATACATTTGAGCTCATAACCTGTCAAACATAGAAGAAGTGACTAGTGAAATGAATGTATAATCATAAGTGTCTAGCTACTCTATGAAAATGTGGCCCTATAAGAAGATCTTTAATTGATGAAAGAAAAAACTTTTATTCATAGCAAACTATTTGCTCTAGCAAACTTCACATGTTTTCAAAACCTCTGTAGGGCTTCAAATCACTAAGGTAATGAAATGAGACATGATGTTTTGACACTAAGGTAGTTAGTTAGTCTTTATTCTTCTGAAAAATTCACCTTACTCATGCATATGTAAAGAACCACTCACTACCTTAGGTATCAACAGCATGAAGTGTTGAATTTAGGCTGTTATTGTGTAGAAGATGGCAATAATTTGTATTAATAATTTAACTACTTGTAAAGCATACTTTAATCTATAACATACTCAGTTTGTAAGGCAATTGAATGTGTAGTTGTATAAATAATATAAAAGCTCTATGTGAGAAGAAAAAGATAAAGACTTACTAACTGATACTGTAGGTTCTAATATGTGTTTTTAACATGAAAGGTTTCAAGTTTAAGTCATCACTGTTGCACATGGTGCATACTGCAAAACCACTTCATATTATGAGTATGTATTGAAAGAAAGTAGATACTCATGCTATACTATGTCATCTAGTAAAATCTCTAAACTGTATTGTCTATGAGCACATCTTGATCAAGAGAGTTACAGAAGAAGTAAAAAGAACATTGACTGCAGTTAATGTAAACAGAGTCTTTACTTAATCTTTAATGTTAATTTTATTTTACTTCATAAAAGTAGCTAAAACATCACTTCTCAATACTTTTACTCAGTGAGACTGCATCTATTAACTCTCACTAACAACAAACATCAGATGACTAAACACATCATTAAGGGTTCAACAAATCATTTAAGAGTTTAATTAATTATTAACAGTAAATTTTATGAATTTAATAAATTACTTAAAGATTCATTTAAATAAAGACTTAATAAACTTATCAGCAATCATCTCTTAACTGAGTACAAAGTTTATCTAAATCTGATTATATTTATGTAGATTGCAAATGTTATAATAGAAGACATCAATGTGCTTTAATTACTTATATATATATACATTCTTAATTAAGATCAAAATAACTTGATTATCTTCTTTGAGCTAAATAAATAAAAATGCTTAATGAGCTTTATTCTCTTAAATGCTTATGCAGTATGAGTTGACTTCAAGATATTTGCTTATATTTATGTTTTTTAATATCTGTTCAAGTCAGATCTCAGTCTTTGCACACATTAACATAATTATGTATTCAGTCTCAGTAATTAAGATAACAATAAACTTCTGTTTTTGACTTGTTCACAACACTGATTCATTTTTAAGCATATAAACACATTTTAAAATTGATTTTTAATTCTGCTTGTTCAAAGCATAGTTAAAGTCAGAGTATTTAAGCATTACTTAATTCTCATTAAAGCTGTACATAATGTTGAGATTAATGATTGATTTTATGTACTGCAGTAATTTCTTAAGTATATGTTCATGATGCTTTACAGAATTGCTGAGATATTGACTTAATCAATTTAATGTGAAGACAATGTTTAATTAAATATAAATTACTGCATACATTAAACTTTCAATTGTCTATTAATACTGTCTTTAATCTATTCTTTAATCAGTTAAGTCAGCAAGACAAAAAGCATCATATTTGTTAAATAAAATGCTGATGACTCTGTGCTTATTAAATTGCATGTGAAGATTCTTTAATATCTTATTTATATAGTGAATTTGATTTAGATGCAGAGTTCTCATTTTGTAATTATATATAACTTAAATGTCAAGAATTTTCTGTATCTTTTTTAAGTTCTTGACTTTGAACACATTCATAAGAGCTTGCTTAAATTAGAGAATGTATAACAGATTTATTGAAGTTATAACAATATTATTTACATAAAGAAGCAGCATAATTCTTTTAATGCTGTAAAGAAGAAGACAGAGATCAGTTTTGCTTTAATGAAAACTTAATTTAAATAGTTTAATGATACATTGTTTATATTAATTTTATGCAGCTTACTTAAGATCATAAAGACTGTGCAGTATGTGCAGAATATAATTAGATGCAATATTGATTTTAAAAAAAGATGTTATATAGATTGTTTTCTTCAGAAAGAATTTTGTAAAAACATTATTAATATTTACTTAATGACACTTTAGATTCTTAAGTGCAATGATAGTCAGAAAGACTCACAGAATGTTAAATTTAACAGTGAAAATAAAGATATTTTTATAATTAACATTATATATCTATAAAAAGTCTCTTGTCACAAATCTTATCTTAAGTTTGTTTAAGAATTCATTGATGTTCAGCTTAAATTTAAAAATTTATTTACTGATTACAATGTTAATTCTTCTTAATGACACAATCTCTTCTCATATTTTATTTACTGTCAAGACTGTCAGCTCTTCATAAATGATGTTCTTTTACATTTCTTCTTAGATTAAGTCTTTCACTGCTTCAATATAGATGACAGACATCAGAATGTCAGATCTGATTATAGAGTCTTTTTTATTTATAGAGAATGCTGTAAGTGTCAGTATAACTTTTAATATTTTAATTAAGAACTTATTCATATCTTAATCATCATCATTGTTGTCTTTCTTTTATTTCAGAATCTCAATGCACAGAAAGATTCTAACTTCTTTAAGTGTCACTGTCTTAATTTAATTAATGTTAATCTTTTTATCTAATAACTTATCTAAATTAACTGCAGTTAACTTAATTTTATATTGTTTATCTTAAGACTTGTTAATCTTAATTATGATCAAGTTAAACTGCATCTTATTATTTTAAGTTATGAATGTCTGATCTGAAGCTATGATCTTCATAATGATTAACTTTTTTCATAAATGTTTAACAAATCTTCTGTTTAGAAGAACATTTAATGTCTACTATTACAGTTTAAGATTAACAGTGTCTTTCTTCTTGTTTTTAGTAAACTTTACAGTGTAATTCTTAATGATGTACTTAAGATCTAAAGCTTAAAGCTGATACTGCTTTGCGATTTTCTCAATATAGCTTATAAAGACTCTTATTCATTTTTAATTTATGAATTTGTTGCATCTGTCTTCAGATAGTAACTTAAGATCAATGTAGCTGTAGTATTTACATCTTTATATATAAATATAATTGATGAATGACTTTACATCAGTGAAAGCTTTCTTAAAAGTTGTTTACTTATCATTAATTAAGAAATCAGTTGCTGTTTAATTACAAAGATAAATATCTGTCTATGCTGTCTGCACTCAGAACTTTATTGACAGTTATATTTCTTTAATCATAATGTGCACTGAGTTCTCAGTGATTCAGATAGCTCTTTTAGTAATGTCATTCTAAATTGACATGTAAAACATCATATATTACAGTGTAATGTTAAAAGACTTGCATCAGTCATTTAGAATAAACTTTAACTTCATTTCATTGTTGCTTTGTACAGCAAGAATCTTTGCATCAATTTGAAGTTTAGTCTTCAATCATCATTTTTGCAGTGTCTATAAGATCTCATCATATCACTTCAGCAGTATCATTTACATTTTCTAAGAGTGATTATCTACTATCTTCAGAAAGTACTGATATTCATTAAATAACAAGAATAATGAGCTGCATATATTAATAAAGACAAGAACAAGAATATTAATCTTTCTTTTACTTACAGTGTAATCTTACTTGTTAATGAGCTTGATCAGAGCACAAATCTTATATATATTTTCATTGTTCTCAATAATGAGAATTGACTTTTTAAGAATTGTCATTTTATAAAGATTATGCAACTTTACAGAATCAAAATGAACAAATCATCAATGTTAAAGTCTATAAGTCTTGATCTTTCTGTTTAATGATACAGTGTTAATGTTTAAGAAGTTGATCATAAGATTATGTTCATAAATTTAAACATACAGACTTGTATCTAAAGCAGTATCAGAGAAGACAGTCTTTGAATGTAATGTGTATATTACAGATATTAAAGTAAATGCATTAAGACTCTTTGCAATGTACTTAATTATATAGATTTCATTTTACTTTAATGCTTCTATTATAGTTTTGTCATGCTTATTACACATTTAGAGACAGTATTAATTAAAGCTTTTATGCAGTTTCATTTTGTATATTCACTTTCTTAACAGAAGATTAATCTCAAGTTTAAATATATAAAATGTTGAACTCAGTCTTACAGAATTTTTTGACTTAACTTATATAATGATTACTTCACAATAGTGAGAATATAAATGTTCTTTCTTAACTTTAATTTATCAATGTCTCATTTATATAAGAGAGTCACTGAAGAGTTAAAGTTAATTAATTATGTATAAGAAGAATTTAAAGTCTGCAACTTATTTAGATTTAAATATCTTATTGATAGTCTTCTTAAACAGAGCAGCAATTTCATTGTTAATTTTCTCTTTCTTTTTAAATTTAAAGAAAAAGTCATCATCATCACTGTTACTAACTTCTACATTAAAGACTCTGTGTCTCTTTTCTTTTTCTTTATAGACTGACTTTCAGTACAATTTAACTGCAATTAATCTGTATAGCTTGACTGCAGTCAATTTGCTTGTCTTTTTTTGAATATTTTATTTAACATCAGAAAGAAATTCATAATCTTTAATGAAGTGAGAGTCATTACAAAGAAAGCACTTAATAAAGCAGCAAAAAAAATAATTACTGTCTGAGCTGAATGATCTGTAATAATATTGCTTAATATTAATTGTGTAGTAATTCAATGAATTACAGTTTTAATTCATTAAATATTGATTTTTCTTTTATTTATCTGTTCACAAGACAATGACAGTCTCATTAGTCTTAAATTGTATCTCTTTTTTCTAAAGCTTTTATAAATCTCTCTTAACATCTAAATTATTCTGAGCATCAATGACATTGCAGATCACAACATATTTAATTAATAGTGCTTAAAGCAGCATCTAAAATTGTCATTCTGATTTAAATAACTTAGTCATATCAAACTGAGTTGCAGCAATCTTTCTGCTGAGTTTGCTCAGATAAATTTATACTTCTTTAATGAATACATTTTTTGACATTCTATACTCAATAAACTTCATCAAATATTGTCTCTCAATCATTTACAGCTTCTTTTTGTACTTAAACTTTAATGCATTTTAAACATTCTTTGTGCTGATTTTATTCACTAAATATTCTTAATCATCTATATTTATGCAAATAATAAATCAATATAAGATCTTTACATCAATTTTCTGATTTCTAAAGCTGAGACTACTGAGAAAAAATGAATTTAAGAATTCATTAATCAGCATATTGACTGCTAAGACTTCAACAACATTTTATAGATCTTTTTTTATTAATTATTTTCTTATAAAAGTGAATTATTAATTGCAGTTCTTGTAAGTAAGAATTGAGATGAATTATTATTTTATAAAGAAGTTGTTAAAGTTTATGATGATGATAGTTGACATATAGTATAAGAAGTGAATAAAGTAAAATAATGATGTATGCATTAAAGATAATATAAATAAAACAAATAAAAAGCTTTTATATTTCTTATTCTGTGAGATAGTAATACTTATTTATCTTAATAACTCATATTAAGTTACTGAAAAACAGTGCTTTCTGAGTAACTATGAATGCTGATTTTTGCTGAAATTAATTTTTTATAAATCTTTTAAGTTAAACATATTCAGCTATCACAGAACAGTGCTTTCTGAGTAATTGTGAATGTTAATTTTTGTTAAGATCAATTTTTTGTGAATTTTCTAAGTTAAATGTACTCAGCTGCTGCAGAATGCTGATTCTGCTAAAGCTAAATTTATCACAAATCTTAATAGTCAATAATACTGTTAAAGCTAAATTGACTGTGAATCTTAATAATCAGTATACACAGCTATCATCAGTGTGCTGATTCTGCTAAAGCTAAATTTATTATAAATCTCAATAATTAGTGATACTGTTAAAGCTGAATTGATCATAAATCTTAAAAGTTGACATACTTAGCTATCATTACATTAAAAGTATACACTTTCTTTAAGAAGCTTTTTGCTAATCTGAGCTTATAATTTATTAAAAGAAAGTAAATATTCATGCTATATTATACTGTTTAGTGAAACTTCTAAATCATGTTGTCTATAAGTATATCTTTATTGAGAGAGTTACAAAAGAAGTAAAAAGAACATTAACTGCAGTTAATGTAAGTAAAGTCTTCACTCAGTTTCTGATGCTAGTTCTATCTTACTTTATAGAAGTAGCTAGAACATCACTTCTTAACAGTATGAGCAGATGTTGAATATATACTCTTATATAGAGTTTGCAGAGTGTGCACACATTTTCTTTAACAATTGTTACTATAGTCATTGCTGTCTGACTGTATTATGTTAAATATTCATGTTAAAAAGCACTTCAACTGTGATCTATGCAGAATTCATAAGCTGAATCAGCTAATAAAATGCCTCATTGTCATTCAGGCTGACTGCATTACATTAAATATTCATGTTGAAAAGCACTCTGACTGTGATTAATGCAGAATTCATCATCATGCATTAGACAGATCAAATCAGCAGTTCTTTTATCTTTAGATGAGAATATCTATTAAAATAACTTCAGGCAGTCAAGTCAGAGCAGTCAATTCTAATCTTTTTTAGTTAGAATTTCTTAGCTGCATAAGAGGCATTCACTATCTAAGATAGAGTCAGACAGACATGACTGCTAGTAGAGATTTCTTATTACTGTTAACATTCTCACTGTCACTCTCAGCCTCACTAACATCTTTACTGTCTGTCATCATCTCATTGTCTCTATGAGAGCAACTGCAACAGTGAGAATGTCAGTGAGACTGAGAGTGACAGCAAGGCTGAGAGCAACAGCAAGAATGACAGTATCAATAAGAATTGTCTTTACAACTATAAGAATTCTCTATCTTATTAGCAATCACATCTGTCTGACTCTAGTTGATGCCTTCACTGCAGCTAGTAAAATCTAACTAAAAAAGGTTAGAATTGACTGCTCTGACTTAACTGTCTGAAGTTGTTTTAAATATTTACTTACAGAAAAGACAGTGATATTCAGTACAGTCTTTATCATGATGCATGTGCAATCAGTCACATCTCACTGCAGCTTTAGTGATGTTCAGTTACTTTGCAATGATTCTTAAGGTCTTGCTGACAGGCAAGATACAGCATTATAGTATCTCTTCTCAGTCAGATCTCTGCTCAGCTGAGCAGCACAGCTTTGAAGTGATGAAACAGATATACCTCAGAGCTCATCACTATCACTTATTCTATATTTATTCTATGATGCTGACATGCTGAATCTAGTCAATAACTTACAGCTTTGAGTCACAGCAACAAGTTGAATTAATAATGTAAGCATTATGATGACAGAAAAGTCAGCAGAGAAGAACTGCACTGCTTTGTACACAGTATACAGTTATATAGAGCAATAAGCTTAAAGATATATCTTTATCTTTGTCTCAGTCAAATATGAGTTCATTTACTTTACAAATCATTTCATAAAACATAACACAACAATAAAGCTGATTCTAGACATATATACAGTATAGACATCACTGATGTGCAGAGTGCTGAAAGTCATCTTGAATTTATATTTAAAATGAGATGCATATATATAATATATTTAAACTTAAGTCACAACAAGTCTTAAGAGTCTAGTGATGCTGACAGATTTTATATGAAACTTTAGACTTAAAAATTTATAAAGATTCTATATAACAATAATGTTATCACAAATTCTGTACTGCTGCTCAGTCTGATACAGTTTAGACAGTAAGCACAGAATAATTATATAACAGAAATGAATTCTTTAGAAACTGACAATTATATAATGATGAGTAGAAGTCATTATAATGAGAATCTTTTACATAACAGTAAACTCAGTACTGAACATAAAACTCTTTCTTTTCTTAATGAAACAGCAGTTAAAGAAGACACTGAAAAAGTTTATGCTTTACATTGTCATTATGTCAATTTACATTTTAATAAAGAAAATTAAATCTAACTTTATAAAGAAACTTTACTAAAAGAGCTCACTAAAATGTCTGCAGCTTCATTATAAGATACAGATACAACTCTTATTAGAAGTTAACTTGAAATTCAGAATGCTTTATATTGTATTATTATGATGAAATGACTTAACTATTCACATAAATAACAATGTAGATGAAGCTGTCTGCAGATACAATATTAATAAACTTTGTTGAGATTGAGAAGTGTTAAATGTCTACATAAACAGCAGTAACATTGAGAATTAGATAAATGCAGTGACAATGATATTGAAAAGAGATCTAAGATGTATGATGTATATAAGTATAGATAAGATATTTACAGTGTATATGATGAAGTTACAGAATCTGATCATGATGATGAGCATAGTAAATGTGATGAAAATGATAAAATTGAAGCTTTAAGTAGTGAATATATACACAGATAATTAAGCAGCAATTTAATTAACTATTAAACTGAATACACAGTCAAATCAATACTTACTGCAGTACATAATGAAGAAAATGAATGATCTATGAAGTCAAAAGGTTCAGATATGAATTTGATGAATATTGATGCATATAGAGATATCAGAAAATGAAGAAATAAATAGAGTGATTAAGACAGTAATTTAGATTAAAGATTTACACATTAAGAAAGAACAAATTATAAAGATCTGACATTTAATTGTTATCTGTAAGATAAGACTTCATCAGTAAGTAGTAAAAGAATGAGTTAATGATTAAAAGAATGAAACAATAAAATAAATTACATTTAATATGAAGTAACAGTTAGACAGAAGAGTGTTGAATAAGTATATAGAACTTTGTTGATTTATAAGCTTTCTTATTATTCAGTTATATACAGAAAAGATTGACATAACTTATTATCTTTATGTTATAGATTGAGTGAACTCTTCATGATATTTATATAATTTAAGCATTTAAACTATTCATTATATACTGATGAAATGTCTATGAATCTGAGATCTAAGAAAGAAACTATTAAGATGAGTTAATAATATAAAGAAGATTTTATGAGATTCAGCATTAATTAAAATAATCATTATATTTATATTATAAAGCAATCTTCTGAGACAATTTCAGACTGTAAAAAAGACATTAAAAGATTTAACATTCTTAGATACAATCTGAAATAGAAAATTCAACAATTATACACTTTAGACTGCAGAAAAGACAATTAATTGTTTACAGCAATGTTTATTTTTTATTGATGACAGCTGAAGAGAGACATTAACATTAAGTTATAAGAAAAGAAGATTAGTAAGCATCAGAATTAAGAGAAACATGAGAGACTACAGAAAATAAAGTTAGAATTTGTATTAGTTAGTTCATGAGGTGACAGTGATGATGACAGCAAGATGATAATGAAGATAAGATCAGTATGTGCTAGCTGCTTGTAGTTATGTGATGTATGGCAGCCTAGGCAGTCTTGGTCACCTATGAATCAATCAATCAATCAATCATCAAAGCCTTGGAGTGGTCGAGTGATTGGGTCGTTGGGCCGTGATGTGTGGGGGCTGGAAGGATGAGAGCCAATGCTCAGATCCAGGCCTGCCTTGGAGGAGGCGTGAAAGACGAAAAGACAACCGCAGAACGTTGTGGAGCAGGCGGAGCAGGCGGGGCAGGGACGGCAAAAATAGCGCCTGATACCATAGTACTCAGAAGGCTGGCTCTATTCATATCTGATGATGAACCACGCGTTGTACTCCCTAGCACAATTTGTCACTACGATCGGGCAGGCGAAGTCGCAGGCATACCTTCGCACTGAGGCGATAATAATTCACCAGTGTGTGCGTTATACGATTCATATATTACGACCACATTTTACCTGCGGTCTCTTCCGAAAGTTGCCCTGAACAGTACGACGTCAGGATGTTTCTACCGCACGTACTCAACACCGAAACTCTACAAGTGAAAAAGGATGTCAGTGTGCATTCATACGCTATTCTGTCTCGTCGTTGGGATGATGAGGAGATTAAATTCGATATGCTCAACGATGTTGACTTACGGGGATCATTCAAGATCGTTGGTGCTTGTCGTAAAGCACGTGAAAAGAAACTCGAATGGCTTTGGATTGATAGCGTCTGCATGGACAAAGACAATGATGCGGAAACGACAAAATCACTCAACTCAATGTTCGAATGGTACAGTAATGCCGAAGTTTGTTTGACGTACCTCGGGGATGTGGATTCGTCAGCTTCCAACCTTCACACGTTCGAGAGCTGCGAGCAGCCCGGCCAGAAGTCTGTATGGTTCACCCGCGGATGGACTTTACAGGAACTTCTAGCACCGACGAATATGGAATTCTATGACAAGGCCTGGAAGCTGATCGGCGAAAAAGCAGATCTTCTGGAAGATCTTCACCGGGCGACAGACATTGACCAGAGATACCTCAAGGGCGGCACAGCATTCAGAGAGGCTAGTCTGGCAACCCGAATGAGCTGGATGGCAGGCAGGAACACAAAATACGTTGAAGACATCGCCTACAGCATGCTTGGTATCCTCGACGTCAATATGCAACCTCTATACGGCGAAGGTGTCAAAGCATTCATGAGACTACAAAGGGAGCTGATAGACAACTCAACCGATGAGTCAATCTTCGCATGGACGACATGTCCGCAGGGTCTGAAGTGCTACCGACGTGACGAAGCTTGGCGTCCAGAGTCTTGGGGACTCTTAGCAACATCACCTGATTGCTTTAGAGATTCTCGAGACCTTGTCTTGCCTCCTGAAGATCAGATAGAACCAAGGCTGGATGGTGGGTACCGATGGGCGCAACAAGGTGTGCAGTTCATGGTTCCTCAGAAGTCAGGGACGGATGTGACAAATTGGCTAGGTTTGCCTCGGACGGAGATCAAGTTTGCTTTGAACTGCTGGAGCTATAAGGGTGGGAAGCAAGAAACGGTGATCATCCGTTTGCTGAAGAGTGGTAACGCCTACAAGCGTGTTCGATGTCATGATCTAGACACGAAACCCGGCAAGAAGCCAAGCAGCAATCGAGTTTTTGGGATTGAACAAGTCGTCACAAGGCCGCTCATGGTAGTGCAGCCAACATTCAGTTGACCAAGAGTAGGAATCATAGGTACATGGTTAGACAGCCCATGCTCAGTGTAATGACATAGCAGGAGTGGTTTCACAGTCGCAAACTAAAGCTTGCTGCCTCTGCTGGTAATTCGTTACCTCCAAGATACCTAGATGACTGTGATCTTTGCATGCATCAATCGAGTCTTGAATCCTGGTCCATTTTCTGTTTATCACTTGTCTAACGTCTTGTCGCATGCTGAACCCATAGAAGGAACTAATTGCGTATCCAAGGTCGCTCAGAATGACTCGGGGCAGTCACTTTTCGACCGTCACTTTCTAACCAATTTCCGTTAACCATTCTTAGCTGCATTGAAGGCATTCACTAGTAGGTTAGAGCGTTCTTGCTCTTGCCCTTGCTTGCTGTCATCACCTCATTGTCTGACTATTTTTATTATCTCTGTGAGGGCGACAGCGGGGCCGGCAGCAGGGTGGGGGCAACAGTGGGGGTGGCAGCGGAGGCAGCAGCAGGGATGTCAGTGAGGGCGACAGAGGAGGCATCAGTGAGGATGAGGGCAACAGCAAATGCAACAGCAGTGCCTTAGTAAGGGACCCTTACTAGCAGTCATGTTCGTCGGAGTCTAGTGAACGCCTCAATGCAGCTGAGAAAATCTAACGGAAATTGGTTAGAAAGTGATGGTCGAAAAGTGACTGCCCTGAGTCGTTCCTGAGGTCGCTCAACGCAGCTTGCTCTTGCTCAAGACTGGCATCAAGGTCGTGTTTGGCTCGACTGCCTCCATGCCCGCAAAGGTCTCGGTGACAATGTCCAATGCTGATATGCACACCAGAGCTTTGAAGCGATGACCAGAGCAGCCTTGGTATTCAAACATCCCAATTCAACTCTCTCATAACGATTTAGGTCGAGGCTGGTCGTGCAAAGAAGAGCAAATGCAGGTTTCTAGTGGTGACATGTACCATTTTGCAGCTCAACCACGTATCTCGATGCTGCTTGTGGCTACAGCCGTCGAGATGTCGCATATCAGAGCCATGGTACTGTCAAGGGGATACCTACAGGGCAACTTCACAACTTCGCCGTCTAAGCCATCGTCTGCGTTCTTGTTCCCTAGCCTCTCGTCGCCTGCATCATTTGTTATGTCGGTCTCCATAGACAATCGAGCCAGTATAGCAGCATACATCCCTCCACTGGACTCGATGTCGATTTGACCGACGGTGATATAGCCCGCTAGTAAAACACCGAGCTCGTCCGCTACGGGATAACATCAGTAGTGGTAGCCTAGATATCACTAAAAGCGAGGGGATTTCTAAGGCTAATGCAGAAAGACAGTGGGTGTTCAAGGTCGTTTGTTTAGAGACACTGCTGTTCCCTACAAATGGTGATGTCATAAGTGGATCTAGGAGGAATAGGCATTGAAACCGTGGTAAGTGAGCCTGTTACCAGAACTTTTTCAGGTCAGGGTCCAAGATGTTGGTGCATCTGGTCGGCGGGGGATTGTGACTGGGGTGCTTGCACACTGCAGGATCTGCAACAACCTTGAACGGCGGCACTTCGGGCTGCCCGATGGCAACTGGGATACCTTGTTGAGTGCAAGCTGCAGTGAAAGGTGTAAGGCGCAAGGTGCACAGCGATCGGAAATTGAGGATTGGTGATCGGTGACGGTGACTGGTGAAGCAGGGCAGCCTCAGGAAAGGAAGGCGGCACAGAGGTCGCCTGACGCGCGCAGTACGGTACACGCGAGTAGGGAAAGAAGCAAGATAGACAGGTTGAGGAGGGGGGATGTGGGGAGTTCTTATAGAAAGAGGTCAAAGGTGGGTTATGTAAGCACGGGGTCATACCGGAAGACGGGGTTTCCCGGCCACAACATTACGAATTGAGACTATGTGTACTTCGTATGAGTAAAGTAAAGAACGTGCCATTGCTTCAACTACACAACTATACGAAACACCACAGTATGAAAGCTATGTCACTAGATCTGTGACATTAATTCGCTATTCATATCCCGACTCAAGCCCGAACCTGCGGCATATGCATCCTCTAAGGCTTCATCGTGGCTCCCGTACCAACTTTGAATCCATCGTACATCTCCCGAGAGAGTCTGCACGGGAGATGGGGAATGTCAGCATCAACTGCTTATACGCCCCTGGAAACGCTGCTATTCTTTCAGTATCTCTCAACGGTGGGCGTCGATCCGTCATCTTTTAGCAAGATCTCAGACTTGCTCAAGGAAAACGAGTTCATCAGAGATGCGAAATCTTTTGATGCTGGACGACTGAGCCCGGATTCACTGAGGGAGCTATACCTGAACTTGCTGAAGGAGGAGATCAGGAGTGAAAATGATGGCGCACAGTCTGACCATCGAGAAGTGGTTGGGGACCAAGAGACGCAAAACTCTCGGAAAAGGAAGCTACCCTCTCCGCCTTTGGCTTCTGTGAGCGACGCGGCACGACATATCCATCTTCTACCGCAGCTTGTTACACGATTGTATGTGAGATATAGGCAATTCGCAATACAGGGCATTCGTGAGGACGAGCGACGGTACGATTCACTGAAACGAGATATAGAAGAGATAGAATGTGGGAGATGGGATGACAGGCTAGTACAGCGCCAAGATACGGTTTCTCATGAGCCGAGTTTGGCTCGGCCGGCAGGGGGAGCACACAGTTCCAATCCAGGCGGCCATCTGTCTTCGGTTTTGAACGAAAAGCCAATCACTTCTCCACCAACGTCTATAAAACCTCTTCCGGGAAAGGAAACGTTAACTTCGCCCAAAGAACAGCGGACCGATGCACACGGGTCTGGGGTTAGGAACACCAGTCATCGGGCCGGGCTAGATCCTATACCGTCCATCCAACATGCTCCAACCGGCACGCCAGACTACACACGCCCCGATTTCCCACCATATCAGCGTTCCATGCCACTGGCCGCAAGCTCATATTCGAAGCCAAATGATGTATACACCGTCGCGCAGAATACACCGAGACCTCCACCACAGTTTGGCCAGGTCGATGGGAATCTGTCATATCTGCCGCCACCTCACCAGTCAGCTCATGGCTATCGCTTAGGCTCTCTAACCTCAGATGGGCATCGCTCCTTACCATTTCCGCCACCCCTGCAGGAACCTAGCGCCGGTCCGTTGCGAAGTCCTGATGTAGTCCATAGTCCCGCAAGTGTTGGCCGCGCTTCGGCGTCACCTGTCATACTGCCACCACCACCCGGGATGCACCGTACCCCTGGGTCCTCGACGAGGCCCCTCAGTGCGTTAGCTGACATGGCTGTGCAACACTACCGTCCTCACCCTCCTTCTCAGCCCTTAAGGAACAACCAAATGTCACCAGCACAACAAGTTCAACCAGGTCAACTCTCCCAACCAAGTGGTTATTTCCAGTCGCCATATCAATTCCCCGCCAGACAACCGGCCTATACCGGGCCTTATCAAACACATACTCCACAACGTATAACAACTCCGTACTCTCCTGTCTCCGGACCTTCGGCTCTACCACCATTCCAAAGCTTCTCCGCCGGTCATGGTCAGCCAGTGGGACAGGCCCCACGACATCAAGCTCAACAACAGCAGCATAGAGCATCCTTACCTGCACAGGTACACAACACTGGTCCTTCCATACCCAACGTCTATAGCCCGTCTTTCAACCAATCACAAAGGCCGCCGAATGCAGGCCAACAAACACCCGTCTCAACATCATTGGACAAGCGGCGGCTCCCTCAGCTTACGCCCCTTGAAACGTCTACATCTTCCACAAAATGGAAAAGACTAAGCCTGACCTGCCCTACGAAGTCCCCTGGCTCGCCGACGCCACCTGGACCAGAAGATGTAAGCCCCATCAGCGAACGAGCTCCATCGCCTGAGCAAATTCCTGAACCAGGAGAGAAGCCATCGAAAGGCAGGACAGACAAGTTGAAACATCAAGCGGAAACCCCCGAGGCTGTTGAACACAGAATGGACGAAAAGCCCGCCACTGCAAAGGGCAACGCGAACAAACGTGGCAACCGCGGCCGTGTGTCTACTCCCCGCGGTCGGGGTCGTGGTCGAGGCCGCTGGCGTGCAGGTAGCACCACATCCTCAGCAGTACCTGACTCGGCCGCGGCGAGTACTCGAAGCCAATCCGTCCTCTCCCACGCGGACGAGTTGTCGATGGACACCGGCACGGTCAAAGCGCGAAAAGTCAAGAACGAACCACCCGCTACCCCCGCAGGCCTCGCCGGCGACGAAGACTCCGAGCTGGCGGAGCCCACGCCAGACGAGACCTCGCGAATCTCCACGCGCCAGCGCCGCGGCACTCTCCGCGGCTCCGAGACGACGGCGACCGAGAGCACCGGCGGTACAAGCAAGAAGCGCAAACGCGCCTCTCACGCCACACCCGACGACAGCAACCCCGACAACCCAAGCATGACGCTCCCCCACCTCGCCAGATCCGACTACGTCCTCGCAAGTCGCAACTTCCCCCGCACAAGCGCAACCATCATGAACGACGTCACCGCCCACAAACTCGCTTCCCTCTTCGCCAAACCGCTTACGGAGCGCGAAGCGCCCGGCTACAAGGATCTCATCTACCGCCCCCAGGACCTCAAATCTATCAAATCCGCCATCTCGGCCGGCAGCCGCGCCGTCGCTGCCGCCGCCGACAATTACTCGACTACCGTCGGCACCCCCGCCGGCGAAGCAGCCGGGAGTCCGGGCCAGGGTGCAGGCACGCCGTCCGCTGCAGCCACCAACAAGAACGCGAGCCTCTGGATCCCGAAGACCGTCGATGTCGTTCCGCCGAGGGGTATCGTTAACTCGGCCCAGTTGGAGAAGGAGCTCATGCGCATGTTTGCGAATGCGGTTATGTTCAACCCCGACACGAAGCGCGGGTTTGGGCCTGCGTTTCGGTTCGGGGATGGGGCTGGCGGGGATGACGACGACGACGATGACGGTCAGGACGGTGGTGGGGCGGGCAGGGAACGAGAGGTTGGTGATGCGGAGGGGATGGAGGATGGGGATGACGATGGCGGGGTGGTGAGGGATACGAGGGAGATGTTCACCGCGGTCGAGAAGAGCGTTGCGGCTTGGAGGGCGGCGGAGAGGGCGGCGGAGGAGGCGGCGGGGGGGAGGGCGGTGGCGCCTGGGCCTGTGCCTGTGCCGGCGGCGAGGTTGAGGGTTGGGAGTGGGGGTGAGGAGAAGGAGAAGGAGGAGGATGATAAAGATGAGTTGGCGGGTGATGAGGGTGGGAAGGGGAGCGGTACGGGGAGGGAGAGTCTTGATGGGGAGGGGCTGAGCCAGGGTCAGGGGACGGTGAAGAGGAGGAAGAGAGGGTAGGGTAGGGTCAGGGAGAGTATTTTTGTTAGTTGTATTTGACGTTTGTGGAGATGTAGTTATAGGTGTCTCTCGGTGTACTAGAGATGGGTGACCCGTTATCGTTCGATTTAGTTAGGTCATCGCTTTCCTCTCAGCGCCCTCTAACTTTATCTATTGGTAGACTTGGAGCGTAGGATTTATTCACCAGGCATAGTTTGGGAAGACGTGGGCCATTATATGGAGCAGTCACTAAGCAACCACCATCTCAAGATGGAGAAAGTCTAAGCGATCATGTTGAAAATATGGCATTCAAGCGTCCTAAAACACATCAGGTTTCTAAGGAAAGACAGAACACGAAACTTCGCTAAAAACCTAAAGAACGGCACGACAGCATATCCTCGCTCGCAGTTCCTCCAGTTCCTCCCCCTTCACGACCACCCCCACCCCTCCATTCCACCTTGCAGGAGCTCATAAACAGAACTAAAAGCGAAATCATAGAAGCAAAAGCCACGCAACAACAACCACGCACCCACTCCAGCCCCCTCAACCATCTCCCCACCCAACCCCCTCAACCACACCCCTTCCATCCCATCCCAAACCAACCCCTCAGTTTACCCCCGCACCCCCCGCAAACATGTTACTCTCAATATACATAATACTCCCAATGCGATACGGGCTCGGATCAACCACCCCCTCCGTCGGCACCAACAGACGATCGAGATCGACACAATTCTTGTTTGCGTTCTCGCCCTGCAAGTAGGGCGCTTTACCCGTAGCGCCGAGAGGGTCGCCGGAGCAGTCGAGGGAGTTGAAGGCCTTGTAGCCGGCGCCGAGGGTGCCGGAGTTGATGTAGACGGAGTGCGAGGTCGGGTCCATCTTGGTGCAGGCGTTGGTCAGGAAGCCGGCCCAGCCCGGGCGGTGGTGGTAGTTCATTTTGCCGGAGCTGTTGAGGTGGGGTGTGTTAGCATTTCGGAGGAAAGAGAGTGAGGCGTGGAGGAGGAGGAGGAGGAGGCGGGGGGAGGGAGGGAGGGGGGACTTGCCAGTCAGAGGTGCGGTATTCGTTGGCTTTGGTGAGGGTGCGGGTGTCGAGGCCGGGGGCGGCGAGGGTGCTGGTCGCGCCTGTGGTGAGGAGGACGGCGAGGGTGAGCTTGGTGATGGTGAGGCCCATTGTGGATTGTGGTGGTGAGTTTTAGGGAAAGTTGAAGTTTAGGGTGTAATGGTGGTTTGGTATGTTGATATTGATGGTTTGTCTTCGATGGTTGAGATGCTGTTGATTGTTGTGATGAGGAGGACTTCGAGGTGGGATTTGACCCCCTTCTTATACATCTCTGTCTGGCTCTGCAGTAGTCAACACCGTCGACTCGTCGCTGCACTGCCCTCCTCACTCTGAACACATGTCGCCATTCATTCGCCTTTGTTTCCATCGGGGATCCACATCCATAATCTCAAGCTTTGAAACGCCCTCGTCGCCTGATTGACCCCTGAACATGCCATCTCGACTGATCTGTGGGTAGAAAGGTCGTCAGCGTAGATGCAACAGCTCTGGACCAGACATACCCACAGTCCGAAATGGTAATGGCAGCTCCGAATGAGCATCGATGAGATCTCATGACGTTCAGGGGAACCAGGTCGACGTTCGTATAGGAGCGCTTCCTGGAGGTTTGATTAGGCGGACAGCGTGGTATATGTGGGCATCTATATAATAACGACCGTGACTGTGAGAGATACGTCGGGAGCCTATGGAATGATCCACGATGCCCTAAGCCGTACTCCAAATGTCGTCATTGCTTCAGATGCCGAAATCTGTGTATCTGGAGCAGTGTTGGAGACCTCGGAATGTGTGATCAGCTTATGGTGTTCCCACTGTCCGTGCTTTGAGACCGTCAGACGAGTAAGACATGTTGATCTTATCGTCATATGACAGCAAACCCATCCGTTGGAGGTAGGGTACCCAGTCCAGTGCTAGGCTTTGCGGAGCTGCCTGTTTGGCGAATGTGCTCGGTGAGTATGCAATGACTTCAGATAACATTCCTCTCCTGAATCCCACATGTCAAGGTGGACGTGCCTGCACGGGAAGGGTGCAACTTGTGATCCTAGTGGTGTGGTGAGATATTGAGAGACCTTCACACAGGCTAGGGTAAGCTTACCGGCTTTGTCGTATGATAAGTGAGGTATCACACGTAAGGTATCCATTCACGGGTACTTGAAATGAGCCAAGTCATCGAGTACTGTCTTTACGAGAGCCAGGAGACAATGCCAATATCTGATAGCATTGGTTTCAATGTAGAAAATGCGAGGAGAGGTACGGCGATTACCGTCCTCACACAGCAGGATCCATGATACTCCGAGGACACAGAGGCCTTCAATACCTGCGGTTCGCAGAAAGGAACCCAACAACAAAATTGTTGCCTGTGCAACCATAACAACAAGACCAGCAAGTGGGACCGAAGAGGCCAGAGTTGCCAAACTGAAGATCATACGGTGCACATGCTCGGCCGATTGTGATCAGCCAAAACCAGACCACGGAAATAAAGAAACCGAAGCGGGATGGTAGACAGAATGCGCCACTGGATGCACCACTGGGTGGGATGTAATGCACAACGTGCGGTAATGTACGGCAACCTCCCGCGTCGCTCAGTTGGTATTGTTGCTTGCTTGATATTATTCGCCTATGATGAGACCCATGCATCAGCAAAGGATGCAAAGGATGCGGACTAGAAGATGTCCGATCGTAGATCATTGAGGTAGGTATGTCGTTGTTCGGCGTATCATGCCATGTGGCGAAGCGACTCTGCATGCTGCATCAAGCTATGCACATGCTTACCGGCTGGTACCGAAGTTGAATAATGATAGGGCAAAAGCAAAAATAAGGTAGGGAAGCACCGCTCGAAAGCATGCGCTTCTGAGTTAGACGACTCGCGAAGATAAAAAAGGCACGGGCGAAAGTTGGTGTGGATCCACCGTTTCCAATGTGTGGCGCTTTCCGATATGGCAGGGAACTTCGGTGCTCATTATTTGATGTAGCTAACCTGCGAAGACGCATATCCTTCCAGGGAGTTTTGATTGCAGCTTCCGTACTCTGAAAGTATTAGTATCCCTGGATTCACGTATCAAACTGCTTCCCGACGGAGTTTCGCCATAGGTAGAGAGGCGGCGTCCAGAAGGATTCGCAGGATTATCAAGGTAAATGATTTGGTTGGCCCAGCAGTTTCTCCCTCCGTGACACAAGTCTGAACCTCAGTGCTGGATATCATAACTCCCGTCACAGCGGTGTTTCAAGAACCAGTATGAATGAGCAGTGCTTGTGCCGTGATCCCACGTTTCAAGTCTGATCCCGGATATATTACTCCCAGAGGAGGGCGTGAAGCTGTTCGATGATCCGCTCATTTTCGTATCGAAACTCGCCAACGCGGAAGCTTTGAGGTGCATATGCTGCACGTGACCCAATATGATCATGGGATCTTTCTGTGTTCCCTGCGTAGGAGAATACTCCAGGAAGGTTGCCGATTCGTAGGAGAGGTGAGATTACTCCGCTGCAGTACCTTAGGTACCTTAAGGTAAGGTACAGATACCTATAGGTAGACTTCAGTCCCTACTGCTTACGAAAGGTCTGACCTCATCCTCTTTGGTTCTCCCTAAGCCATTCTTCCCGTAGAAGTCCATGGGATACACCTTCTCACCGCTGGTTTCCCAGTCACTTCTCCCACCGAGAACAACAAGTGCCTCATACGGAGTCAGCAACGGCCTGGAAAAGGCATAGCCCCAGTCGATGCTCAGTCGTGGACACGCAATCTGTACCCAACAGTCCACATCATCCATCAACGCCAGTTTACCAGGGAATATCTCACTCAGCAAGAGATTGATAAAGGGTGTACCCTGTGCTTTGAGATGATTTTCGATGAGTGTCATAGTGTGTGGATTGCCTTGTCGGCCAAGCGATCCGAGTATCAGTCCCCACTTCTTTGCTGTCTTTGCTGTTGTTATGGCCTGCCGCCGCAAGGTGTACATTTCATTGTGATCATACGTTTCGCGGGTGAGCTTGCGCGAGTAGGGGTCGTAGCGGTAAGCCGGCAGCTCCGGGTTATGGATCATGGCTGATTCCAAATGGAATCGTCCATCCCCAAGATAGAGTAGTATGTCCACGTCAGCTGTAGAGAGTCGCGGCGAAGTGCAACCAAGGATCTCCCCTTTACTGAGTGGTGCAATCTGTGGTATTATGACCTTGAAACCCGCACGCTCGAGTTGGGACTTGATGGTGTGCAAGGTGGCGTTGAACTGTATCGTTCCTACCATAGCGATTGACTTGCCTGCCTCAAAGTTCCTCTCCAGTGTTGCAAGAAGATGCGTTGTGTCGATGCTGATATCCACGAAAACATACAGGGTCTTGATCTTCGTCACATCCACCGGTATTAGGCAACTGTGTGCGTAATGCACCAGCAAATCACAGCCGAGCGCTCGAGCGGTATAGTCGTCGATGCAGCAAGCACCGTACGTCACATCGCCCATGATTAACGTTTCAATACTAGGGCAGAAGCGGGTGAGGATATCGGATATTGTGGTGGCGAAGAGCAGAAGGCCTTCCGGAAACTGAAGCGCTACCTTTTTAGAGCCTGAGGTGCGGATGCGGTGTATGGTTTTGGGTATCTCGAATGAGTAATTCGACGGAAGGAGGGTCAATGCAGCACGGATGTCTGGATCATTCAGGATTTCTGGAGGAACCTGATTCAGGGCTCTTGCAGGTCGTCGTGTGTTTGAGACTATTGCTTGGGCATTAGCGAATAGTCACAGTAGGATTTCAATCTTCAGATCTTCTCAGGCACACCTTGAATGGCTCCATTGCTTTCGACCTCGTTTGCATGTGAGCCTGTTCGCGCTGCAGCCGTTTTCCTTCCGACAAATCTCTTCTTCGGCTGTCTCGATTGTTCGTGCTGGTCAATTGGAAGTTCGGCTTCTACTGCACCTCCAACGTCCACCTGGGCCCGATCCTCCTCCATGTTTATGGTATGAAAATGAGCTGTCTGATTATGATGGTCCTGCCAAGGCGTTATTAAGGAAGGAAGTCTTGTTCGTAAGGATACTTCAGTGGCGTTTCTCCATGCAAACCTTAAGCCTTCCCCACCATTCCTTTCCCCACCACTCCACCTGTCCCAGGGAGCAAAATACCACACCTCATTATCTTCCTGCAGCCTTGCTTATTCCACAAATCGCTTATTCTTTAATCCTCTAGGCTTGAACAGCATGTCACTTTCAAGAGCTCACCCCCGTATATTGACGTCCCGGTGGAGTCGAGTGTACCGCAGAGGCTTCGCAGGAACAGCTCGACGTTCAGCCGAGGAAGTGCGAATCGTGGAGGTCGGTCCCAGGGACGGCTTACAGAATGAGAAAAACACGATACCTCTGAGTACTAAGATTGAGCTCATCCGGCGCTTGGCTGGTACTGGGATACGGACCATGGAAGCTGGCTCGTTCGTTGCGCCCAACTGGGTTCCGCAAGTCAGTCATCTCCAAGTCTCAGGATTGTCACCGCCACTGCTATATAGATCACGCAGGATACCAATCTGATCCACGTTCTATAGATGGCCAGCTCAGCGCAAGTGCTAGACCACATCCTCGGACATCCCCCACCGGCTATCCAGTCAATAGCATACAACTTCCTCGTACCAAACATCAAAGGACTACAGAATCTTCTCGCGGTCACAGAATCATCGAAACCAACCACATCCCCCGAAGACCCAAACGCCCCTCCCACCCCGCCCTCAACGCCACCACCGCAAGGCGAGAGACAAGCACCCATAACCTCAAGCCAAAACCCCAACGAAACCCCATCCGACACCTCCAGCACCAACAACACCCCCACCCACCCCGCCCCCATCACAACCGAAATCTCCCTCTTCGCCGCCGCAACCGAAACCTTCTCCAAAGCCAACACGAACTGCACCATCGCCGAATCCCTCGAACGCTGCCGCCCCATCGTCACCCTCGCCAAATCGCACAACCTACGCGTACGCGGCTACGTCTCCGTCGCCCTCGGCTGCCCCTACGAAGGGCTGGACGTCTCGCCCGGCAAAGTGGCCGAAATCACCGCGACCCTACTAGAAATGGGCGCCGACGAAGTTTCGGTGGCCGACACGACGGGTACGGGCACCGCGCCTCGGACGCGCGAACTCTTAAGAGCGCTCGAGACGGCCGGGGTCGCGAGTAAGGATGTCGCGCTGCATTTCCACGATACGTATGGGCAGGCGTTGGTGAATTCGGTGGTGGGGTTGGAGCATGGGATTCGGACGTTCGATAGTAGTGTTGGGGGCTTGGGGGGTTGTCCGTATTCGAAGGGGGCGACGGGGAATGTGGCGACGGAGGATTTGGTTTATTGTTTGCATTCGCTGGGGTTGAGGACGGGGGTGGATGTGGAGATGATGGCGCGGATTGGGGCGTGGATTTCGGGGCAGTTGGGCAGGAAGAATGATAGTCGGGCGGGGAAGGCGCTGCTGGCGAAATTGTAGTGGGTGTGAAGCCAGTTTGAAGGTTCGCGCACTGTCCGCTGCACCACTGAACACCCGCGATGAGCTAGTTGACAGGCCGTAAGACTCTCGCGCACACCCGGACACTTCCCATCTTGCGTGATTTACTCGGGTAAGAACGTTGCGCAACCAACTACCCTTTGCAATACTCCGACGAGCCTCACCACGGCAACAGGCCATGTTACCCCAGATTCAGGGCAATTGGTTTGGAAGGACAATTAGGGCCCGCCTACCGGCGACGTCTGCTCTCGTAGTGAGAGGCCAAGGTCGTGGTTTTGGATTGGTAGGTTGCGAAACCCTAGAGCTATCGTTGACAGGGTGAGCGGGACACGGGTGCTGGTCAGAAAGTAGGAAGAACGGATCATCACAATACATGCACGTTTTACTCGTACGTTGTGAGGTCTTCGCAAAGTTCCTTGCGGAAATCAATTTTGAAGTTGAATTGGCCGCGACAGTGTTTGTCACAACGCTATCTAGTATTCATCCCCTCTGCAGAAGTCCTCTCAGCTGAGAAGAACAGTAGTAGTAGCCAGTTCAAACCCCTCCAAGCACACTAAACCAAGCACATCCCACACCAGCACAAGCACCTACAGCTGTCCCCATCACCGCAATCAAGTCTGAGTCCGCACCCTGCCCCCCTCACCCCTCCTCTCCGCCTCCGACACCGTCCCGAACCCCCAGCCCGCACTCCTCTTCCTCCTCCCCCTCCGATCCCCATACTTCTCATCAAACTTCCTAATCGCCGCCAACGAACTCATATCCTCACTAATACTCGCGCTAATCTCCTCCAGCGCCCTCTCGAAATGCCTCTTCCGCAGTACCCTCTTCTCCGGGTGCCGATACGGCTCGGGCCCGGTGTGCTTGGCAGCTTCGGCGTTTTCCTCGCGGATACACGCAAGAGCGGCCGCGACGGCGAGGTTCTTGAGGTCGGAGCCGGAGTAGAGCGGGGTCTGCGCGGCGAGGAAGGGGAGATCGACGTCCGGGGCGAGGACTTCCTGGCGGAGGTGGATGGCAAGGATAGCGAGACGGTCTGGTTCGCGGGGGAGGTCGACGAGGAGGCGGCGGGGAAGACGGCGGAGGACGGCGTCGTCGAGGTCGAAGGGGCGGTTGGTAGCGACCATGATGAAGGCAGCGAGGTCGTTGACGCCGTCCCACTCGCGGAGGAACTGGTTGATGAGCTCGCGGTGGCTGGTGCGGGTGGAGCCGGCGCCGCCGCGGGAGCCGAAGATGGCGTCTGCTTCGTCGATGAAGACGATGCAGGGTTTCAGTTTCTGCGCCAGCGAGAAGATGGCTTTCACGTTCTTTTCGCCTTCGCCCACGTACATGTCGTAGATCTCCGAGCCGCTCACTTCGAGCACCGTCGCGCCGCTCTCTTTCGCGACGGCTTTGGCGAGGAGAGTTTTGCCTGTACCGGGAGGACCGTAAAGGAGGAGGCCTGGGATGCGGTCGGTCGCGAGCACGCCGTAGGTGAATGCTTCGGGGCGGATGAGGGATAAAGAGGTGAGTGTTTTTAAGGCTTCGATGTTCTCGGGAGGGGCTTGCACGTCGGCAAAGGTGGTGTGGATGTTCTCAGCGTTAATGACTCCACCAAGTAACTTTTTCTCATGAGTGGTGCAAGTCTTCCTCAGTTGCTTCATCTTCTCGTCGTTGGCTCTGTTCGCTGCCGTAGTACCAGGTTTATGTGTATGCTGGCTTGCGGGGTCGTTCGACACACCTCCCCGTTGTTGCTCCTCATTTAACCACTCATACTTGACTTGATCGCTTGAGTCTGTGAGACGAAGAGCACGCTCGATGTGAGTTGCGTTTAGTACTTCGTCCCCGTTCAGCAGTCCCAGAGAAAGGACAGCGGTTCTGTGGACCCGGTCGAAAGGCCAGATAGAAGCCCCCAAGCCAGACGCAAACGCTTGAGCCGAGTCAATCGCCAATTCTGCAGCTTGAACTATGGCGTTTGTGCGGCTTGAATCGAAGCTTAGCCGCTTGATCATATCACGTAGATGTCGCAAATTGATCTGTGTCGTTCTCAGCTTCAGGTCTTCGGCAAAGCTGCTTTCAACAGCATTGTGGTCGTGGTTGCCTGGAGGTACGACGATTGTTCGTATAGCTGTGTCCTCAGACTCCGACTGAAGGCTCTTCAAGCCCGCCTTCGAAACGGATGGCACGAGATCTACAGAAGAAGTTGCACCAACGACCATGATCCTTTGTCCATTCTTTCTTCGCTTCCGTACAGCTGCAAGGAGTAGTGCGAGGATCTTGCTCCCTTCTCGAGTAGCATTCAGCTCCTTGTAGTCTCTAATCAGCACTATCTGTGATCGTTTAAATAGTTCTGACACCTGAATGACCAGTCTGGAACCATCGAGCTCAGCTTCTGAGAGGACCCCGTTGATTGATTTTTGGTCAGGTCCAGGGATATGGGCGTCGCTTTTCGATTGGGTTAGGTACTCACCCATGGCTTTCTTGGTATAGCAAGTGTTCAACACACTGTCTATCCAGTACGAAAGTTTCGCATCATCGGCCGATTCAGTAGAAGATGTGGTAGATCTGGATTGTGGTTTCGGAAGATCGATCCCGTTCTTGAAGTGACCAGAATTCTTCAGGAACTCAGAGATGGTCGCTTGGATATTCGTGACTGGTACTGTTGTGCTGATCTTTGTAAACATCGGTACAGCAAATATGGAGGGGTTGCCCTTCGAAGCTTGGCTCTGAACATCATCTGGATCGTCGTCGTATTCGTCTTCTTCTTCCGCCGAGTCTTCCAGCTCTCTCCCTTCCTGCCTTGATACCACACGGTGGGCATCGTAGCCTAGGGAGCGTAAGCTGTACGGTGTAACATCCGCAGCATCGCCGAGGTACTCCGCTCCCAGTTCCGCAAGATCCTGAGGGTCCAGAGACAGCAAATCCGCACCAGTATCTGCTGCGATTGATTCGACTACTGCATCGAGGAAAAACATTCCACCATCCTCTGGGCAATGGAGTAATAAGTGCGTCTTCGTCGCCGGAAAACTATTAGGGTGTTGTTCTGAGAGCATATTCAGGCCCGTGGCGACATGTGCACGAATCTCGAGCCAGACATCCGGGTTGATTTCATATCTGTTCGACCTTAAAAGGTAATTGGTAGCTTTCGGGCCTACCGGTGAGGCAGACGGCTGCGTTGCTTTTGAGGTATCCTCCGTCTCAATATCTCCGTCTCGCCCTGTTGCCCCCAATCCAACATTGGAGTTGACTTTGTCCAACAACTCGGGCTTCGCTCGTAACTCCTCTTGCAGTGAGACGTTCTTCTCCAAGAATTGCACTGACACCGGGACTTGTGGTAGCGTTTTGGTCTTTGGTACATTCCTCCCGGCCCTGCGTGCTGCAGATCCATAGTTACTCCTGTCCTTTGTCGTCTGAGAACCCTCCGTTGTTGTATTTGCCGGCTCCGGACCATCTGCGCTCTGCAGCAATGACTCTGTATTATCCAACTTAGGCGCAGCGTCGTGCGCAACGCGTGTCCATGTCGAATCCGAGGGTGCGACAGGGTCTTCGGAATTTCGGTAGGCTACTGCTGAGCGGTGGAAACTCCGCGTCGCGAGAGGATGTCGACGGCCGGCGACAAATCGGCAGCTTCGGGGTAATGAAGTTCTAGGCAATGACCGTAAAGCCTGCCATATTGGAACGTGCATCCGGTGGGAAATGCTCAGAGTGAGCTGTGGTAGCTGTGAAGATGTGTAGCCCACACTACAGTCTACCGGCCTGCGCAACTTTTTAAGGAACAACGTAGCGAGCTTCGTCACTGTCGCCCATTGATGGTGCTATACACGAACACCAACGTCACATTGAATTCACAGGCGCATGTTATGTACTAGGTAGTCGCTTTACAGTCAATTCTTCCTATCTTTCAAGACCTTACAGTGCCTTTACAATCCATTGCAAGGTCCGGTTCCTCCTACAATTCTAGCGATACTGCCAGAATCAGTAACAAGATTTATATGCTCTCTCTTGTCGCCCCTTCTCCCACCGCAAAGCTATGGCCTCGAGCGTTCGGAATCTCTCCTTCATTGCAACCGCACCGTAGCTTCCGAAGTCGCCAGCATATGTTACGATAAGAACATTTCCCTTCCGTGGCGACCCTGAACATCTTCCGGGCATTGCCTGTCCTGGTGCTATCGGCGAGAAAATCCGAGGACATCTTACAAAGTTAAAGGTGAGCGTGCAGATATCTTCGAGGGCATGGCAGCGGCGTGGGAAAGCCCCAGAGAGTACCCACCGATTCCTCAAACGAGTATGTTCCACGCAACCTCCACTTCATTTCGCCATCTGAATATGTCGGAGGGTTGAACCTGACAACATGAAACCCGCTATGGAAACCATTCTTTTCAATCTTCGGTCGGTGCGACGGCGGTCCAAAGCTGACATTTCATCTGGAACTCGGCTTCGGCGTATTCCCTGGCGTCATACTCACCTCCCAGCGGGAAGACGTTGAATTGGATCACTTCAGCGCGGATCTGTCCAACACACTAATCCAATCCAATCTCGGGTCTAGAACGAGATATCAAACAAGAGTCATTTACCTAGGATTGTATATAGGTCAAAGATAACGTCAGACGTAGGAGCATATCGCCAGGTGATTTGAACGAGTGTAGATACACAATAAGCAGAATTATGAAACAAACGTGCGATTTCGTGCCTGAAAAACGACTGTCGAAACAACGATGTTGAAAATAAAAGTAGGGCAACTTGGTACTGCTTTATGACCGTAAAGAAATACTATCGAAAGGTCCAGCCCAGTCCCTAGTCCGCATAGATAGCCCAAAATTCTTGCGGTTCGGTCACCAGTCAGGACCTCAAGGCAAGCTTAACATGATCCCGATGAAAGTTGGTGGTGGGGGTCTGTGCTGCGTACTGAACATCGCCGCGATAGGTATCGTGGTCACTGTAACGATAGTAAGGGAAGTCGCCAAAGCAAGACAAGAGACGCATTCTTGCCTTCGAGGGCTGCTTATTTGGAGCCCCTCGATAGCCGCAGTTTTACCAGCAACCTTTGTAAATGCCCACTCTTCAGGGATCTTACATTGAGTGGCGAGTCTGTGGTGATTTGCGATAAAGGGTCTGGCCTAGACACTTCCTGGGACGGAGCTGAATCTTGACGGTAGTATGCAAGGCATTTCCGGAATCTGACGGTTCGAGGATGCTGTTCGCCCAACGTCCGCATGCTTATTTCAAGACCCCTATCGCAGAGCCGGATTACTTCTTCAACATGGCCCAGTTTATGGTAGCACCCCGCAAGATTCTGTATTGATCCGAGTGTGCTAATCGCTTCCTCGCCCCGTAATCTTCTTCGTATTTGTAATGTCTTCTCTCCAAGTTCCACAGCCTTCTGCATCTGACCTAGCTTGTAATAGCTGTGTCCAAGACCCTCCATTGTACTGAGTGTGTCTGGGTGTTCCTGACCCAGTACCCTTCTTCGTATCTGTAATGTCTTCTCTTGAAGTTCCATGGCCTTCTGCACTTGACCTACCTCACTATAATTGCCTCCAAGAGCATGCATTGTTTCGAGGGTATCAGGGTGTTCCTCGCCCAGTGTTCTTCTTCGTAAATCTAACATCTTCTCCCTAAGTTCCATGGCCTTCTGCACTTGACCTACCTCACTATAATTGCCTCCAAGAGCATGCATTGTTTCGAGGGTATCAGGGTGTTCCTCGCCCAGTGTTCTTCTTCGTAAATCTAACATCTTCTCCCTAAGTTCCATGGCCTTCTGCACTTGATCAAGCATATCATAGCTACATTCAAGATTCCTCATTGATATGAGTGTATGTGGGTGTTCCTCACCCAGTACCCTTCTCTCTGATGACAATGTCTTCTCTTCAAGTTCCATGGCCTTCTGCACTTGACCCAGCTTAACATAGCTCAATGCAAGCATGGTCATCGAGAGGAGTGTTTGTGAGTGATCCTCACCCAACACTCTCCTTTCTATTTCTAGCGTTTTCTCCTGAAGTTCTGAGGCGCTCTGCACTTGACCCATTTTGGCATAATCAAATGCAAGACGACGTGTTGAGTAAAGTGTTTCTGGGTGTTCCTCACCCAGCACTCTCCTTTGTATTTCTAACACTCTCTCCTGAAGTTCTATGGCCTTCTGCTCTTGACCCAACGCAGCATAGGAATCTGCAAGACAGCCTGTTACACCAAGTGGCCAACGATTTTCATTGCCCCATAATCTTGTCATGATTTCCACAGTCTCTTCACACAGATTTATACTATTATGATGTTGACCAAGGTAAAAGTAACAAGCTGCAAGAGAAATCTTTGTATAAAGAATGTTGGGATCCTCCTCACCAACTATTCTTCTCTGTGTGCTTAGAACTTGTTCAAGAATTCCAAGACCCTTCTGCGCCTCACCCACTTTCTGATAGTAATTCCCAAGCGTTGACAGTGCAATCAGAGTTTGAGCATCCTCCTCACCGCATGCGTTTCTTAACCCCTCTACTACCCTTTCTTGTAACTCCAATGCCCTCTGCCATCGAAAAGCATGATCATAAACGTCAGCAAATGTAATGGCCATGTGGAGTCGTTCGCGTGCGTTCTCTTCAACAAAGAGTTCATCGACACGAAGAACGAGGCAGGAATCGAGATGGGGTACGAGGGACCTTTGATGTTGGTCGTCGAGAAGGTCGACATCCCATTTAATCGACATAGCCAGGGTTGAAGCGGCCTTGAGCCAGCACCGTTTCTGCTCGGTCTCATCCATCTTATCACGAGCCCAAGCGTGCACGAGTGGGTGAGATTGCACGAGAATCCGATCTCCGCTCCTGGAGACTGTGAGGAGGGAGAACGATGACAGAAGGTTGATCGCTTCTCGAATGAGATAGGGGTCCCACTCCTGAGAGGTATCTTGACGAAGCACGCCGAGCTGAAGTGACCAAATCCAGTCTGTACCTTGCCCGTTTCGCATATTCTTCCAGACCTGTTTCAAGATATCTTCAGAGATTCCATCATGATGGAAAAAACAGAACAGTTGCAGGATCTCGATAGCATTGCGGGAAGTGTCGTCCGACATACTCTCAATCATCGTGAAGGAGATTTCGAACGTTGTGTAAACAGTGTATTTATAGTCACTACTAGTCTGGAGGGGTAGACGGCTCAGCAGCGCTTTTCGGCGACGAGAATAGGTGCCACAATACTCCTCCATATTGCAAAGCCCCTGCCTGATGACAGCACCAGCATGGACAATTGCAAGGGCAAGACAACCAAGAGTCTCCACCACGGGTTTCGCCAAGCTTCTAGATGCAGCGTCGAAAACGTCCTCGGCTTCGGTTGTTCTTAGAAGTAAGGTAATCGCATCTTCAAGCTCCATCTCACGGATCTCGAATGAACCACTTGTTGCGTGAACCTTGCAATCAGGATTTCGAGTAGTTAGTAAGATCGTACCCCTATCGCCAGTCGGGAAGTATCTGAGAACGTCCAACTGGGGATTGTCAGCGTTGTCGATTATTAGCAGCCACGGATCCTCGAGATTCGCAAGCCGTCTTTTAGCGGCGGTGAAGTCTGCTTCAAGTCCACAGATCCGAGCCACTTCCACGAACCCTCGTTCTGCAGTCTCGTTGCTGCTGGCATCGATCCAGAAGATACCCCAGAAGCTAAGATCCAGTCAGTGTGCGGTGCCACTGAATATGACTAGCCAAACCCTAAGATCAGCGCTTACTGGTCGCGATAGTCTTGCGCAAACTTCAAGCAGATCTGGCTTTTGCCTGATCCGCCCATCCCATACAGCACGGCTCTTATCTGTATCTTTTGATCCCTTGTTGACAGGCACACCTCTCTGAGCTTCTGCAATATTTGCTTCCGGCCGGTGAAGTCTGGGCTAACGTGGCGGGGAAGCTCGTAATGCTTATTGCGGGATTTGGTCACATGGACTAATCGTAAATGTCATTGAAATTGTCTTCATATGCAATAAGTAACAGCGACGTTGATTATTTCACGTACGTCCGGAATTGACTTCAACACGTTTTCCTTTCACCATTCTACCTAATCTCTTGAACAGCTTCTCGTACACCTCATCGTCGCGTCCGGCAAACTTGCACATGTCTACGTGGTCTGCATCTACCGGTATCTGGTCTTCGCCTTCGACTTCCAAGAGTGCGGAGTGTTTCTCGACGATCTGGATTGAACGAGAGAATCAATAGATGGACATCCGTCAACAACACACTGACTCACTAAGCTAGTGAATGGTTTCATTGGCTTCCTCTCGTAGAAGCTAACCACTTGGTAATTTGGGAGCTGATGCCTGAATTCGGAGGTGAGTTGTAGTAGCTCGTGACTATTAGTCTTCAAAGCGGTGATGAGACGAGAGCTAGGTTTGTGCATCGCGGCAGAAGCAACATCGGCAAGGAAGTTCCCATAACTTGCTTTCTCACTCCCTCGATGAGGAGTACCCAGGAATACAATCCCAAGGGTGTTTTGAAACAGGCTATGGTATTGGGCTTCGATGCGTGCCGCGAAGAGAGCCTGTTGAGATATCAGACTTCCGAGTTTCAGTGCTTACAGACAGAGGTCGACTTACTTTCTTCACAATAATACCACCTAGCGAGTGAGCAATGAAGAGGAGAGGTCTCGACGCTTCCTAGTGCCTCTACATCAGGCGTTGCCACAGCTGTAACGGCAAACATGACCGGCTTACCTCGTCTTCTTCCCGCTTGTCGATTAGACTGCTGAGTAAGTCTTTCGTATGATCATTGATATCCGCTGTTGTATTCCCACATGGGACGTTGGCATTGTAGCCAAATGTCATGACTCTGGCGCCAACGATATCCAATGGAAGAAAGTCTTTGAGCCAGAACGCTTTTGTCTTGTGATGTGTCCACGTCTCTATGGGATCCCCGTTGAGTCCAGGCACAGCGACGATACTGGGAGATGGTTAAGGTAAGTTTCCATATCGATGAATGTGTGCCACCAGCTCCAGAGTAGAATGACAGTAGACTCGCAAACGGGCTATGACTTACTCCACCTTCAGATCCTCTAGTGCCCCCACCCCTTCGGTTGGATGCAATACCGTCAGACCCATCTGAAGAAGTAAAGGCAATGTCCACTTGGGTATGGCATACGGTCTCGTTGGACTCCCAAATGAAGCAGGAACGATGAGGAGTCCTTACGCCGCAAGATGAGCCAGGTCTCGACGAGGCTGAAATAACATCCTTGTAACCCCATGCAGCACACTGACGTGGGTTAACGGCCAATGACGACTCAGCGATAGGCGCGGGCGCTGACTCGCCATCGCAATGCCACACGTCCCCATGCTGTCTGACCCTAGGTCGTCAACGGTTGAATGCTTAATTTCATACATCTTTGTCAAGGGAAGTTATAAATGCTTCTTAGTAACAAGGAGCCATCCAACAACAGGATGAAACATTCGAAGAAACTTATCAAACAGTCCGAGATTTGCCCAAACAATCAACAAAGGGAATTTCTCAGTTTGATCTGGCAGACTTCTACGAGTAGATAGATGGTTTCTCCTCATCAGCACTGGCAGCAGTTATGGCACACCTAGATTCCTAATCGGATCGCGGAGCCAGAAAGATAAGTTATGGCGTACTCATGACCCACAGCATCATCTCAGAGATCCCTTTGTCAGCAAGGGTCTAGATCATCACCACACTTAAGGTGCCCCAGTCCTCGCGGGTCTAAGGTAACATGTTGCGCAGCTGTCATGCGAGTACCCGCGTGATATTTCTTTCCGAAGCGATGCATAGCAGCAATTCATGCTGAGTGTATTCCTTTTGTCTCCTTTCAATCAAATCAAATCTAAGATCCCTTGCCTTACCTTACCTTACGCAGGACCAACTTCCAAAGCTTGTTGTTGCTGACTAAAGCATGCACAGACTAACCTTACCTTAGTCACGCCGCATTCATCCAGATGCCTTGTGCGTGAGACATGCAGCTGATAAGGTACTCCTAAAGAGATCATGCCTGACTGTCGATATCCACCATGGATAGGCCTGGACTTCCGAATACCTTCTACCTCTAAAGCTCGAGACAATTCCACTCAAGCCGCGCCTTGGATCTTGCCTTGATCGGCATGGCTTCGTCTGTGGCCTCGACGGTAGTAAAGAGCGTGACTGCCACAAGCTCGCTGACCGCTGGATCTTCGAGCACTTCTAGGGCTACTCCGCAAGGAGGGATCCTCGACGGAGCCAATCCATCACACTATGATTCCAAGAATCCGATTTCCATGTTTATCATACAGGTCAGGACCCTACTCTGGTCCGCCTGAGTTCCCTCCTGAAGCTGACTCCCTCAACCGCAGGCTGGCATTATCATTATCTTTTGCCGCCTACTACACTTCCCCCTCTCCAAACTCCGCCAACCTCGTGTTATCGCCGAGGTCATCGGCGGCATCTTGCTCGGTCCTTCAGTCATGGGCCGAATACCGGGCTTCACAGATACCATCTTCCCGGCTGCTTCCATGCCCACACTCACTCTGGTCGCCAATCTTGGTCTGATTCTCTTCCTCTTCCTGGTGGGCTTGGAAGTTGATTTGCGGTTTCTCGTGAGCAACTGGAAGGTCGCGTTGAGTGTGGGTGCGGCTGGCATGGCCTTGCCATTTGGACTCGGGTGCGCAATTGCCTCTGGACTTTACAGTCAGTTTAAGGATGAGCCCGGGACAAAGCCGATCAACTTTGGGGTATACATGTTGTTCATTGGTGTTGCGATGGCAATCACGGTATAACGTTATCGTTGTGCAATTATGACATCTGTGCTGATAGTGGAAGGCTTTTCCCGTCCTTTGCCGTATTTTGAGTGAGCTTAAACTGCTCAGTACCCCGGTTGGAGTTATTGTTCTGTCAGCGGGAGTAGGGAATGATGTTGTTGGCTGGATCCTTCTCGCTCTCTGCGTTGCGTTGGTAAATGCTAGTACTGGACTGACTGCAGTTTGGGTGCTCCTAACATGTGTTGCCTGGACACTATTTCTGATTTACTGCGTTCGACCTGCGTTCATGTGGATCCTGAAGCGTACTGGAAGCCTTCAGAATGGACCTACACAGACCGTCGTGGCTCTCACTCTGCTTATGGCTCTGACGTCCGCTTTCTTCACTGGCATCATTGGTGTCCACCCCATCTTCGGTGCCTTCCTCGTCGGCTTGATGTGCCCCCACGATGGTGGCTTCGCCATCAAGCTTACTGAAAAGGTAGAAGATATGGTTAGCTTGCTTTTTCTGCCACTATACTTTGCCCTCTCTGGACTGAGCACTAATATCGGACTGCTCAATGATGGCATCACGTGGGCTTATGTGCTTTGTGTTATCACTGTGGCATTGTCGGCAAAGTTCATTGGTGGATCCCTCGCTGCGCGGTGCTGCAGGCTTGTTTGGAGGGAAAGCTTTACCATTGGTGCCTTGATGAGTTGCAAAGGTCTAGTGGAACTGATTGTCTTGGTAAGCACAAGCAGCGCTTCCATGAAGCCATAACTGATAAGGATAGAATATTGGGCTTGATGCCAAGATTCTAAGTACCCGGACCTTCACAATTTTCGTGGTCATGGCACTTATTACCACGTTCGCGACAATACCACTGACTGCTGCCTTATACCCTCCGTGGTATCAGAAGAAGCTTGAATCTTGGAAGCGTGGTGAGATTGACTGGGATGGTACGTGTCTAATACCGGATGACCGCCACGACAAGGATACTATCACCCTCGAAAAGCTGCAGAACACTCAGTTCAGTAGACTTCTTGTCAACCTCCGACTTGACAGTCTACCAAGTCTACTCACTCTCATTACTTTATTCAACCTGAACAGCTCTTCAGAAACCACTCCGAAGGTCCATCCACTCAAAGCTAGCAGCATCCCAGAGGAGAGTGCCGATATGACCGAGGCAACACCTTCCATCAGACGGCGAAGCATTCTTGAAGTCCACGGTGTCCGCATGCTCGAGTTGACCGAACGTACATCCTCGGTCATGAAAGTCTCTGAAGCTGATGAGTATGCCGTACAAGACCCAGTCGTCAACATCTTTCGCACATTCGGTCGATTGAACAACGTCGCAGTCTCGGGAGGTGTAGCAGTTATTCCCGAGGGCTCTTACGCTGACACCCTGACGAATAAAGCATCAGATCTATCTTCCGACCCGGTTCTCATCCCTTGGAGTGAGACGGGAAGCGTCAACGACGGACAAGGCTCGCTTCTCGATAGCACGGAGAACAGATTCACGAGTAGTCCGCAAAATCAGTTCATCGCAACCGCTCTAACCAAGGCGTGGTGCACTACCGCTGTTTTTGTCAACAGGGGGTTTGGCGGACCGTCAAGGGAGACGGAACGGACATTGAACAGGACAGTCAGCGGACTCAGCATGCGAGGCGCCCGCGACGCAAATATTTCGACCCCGATCGTCGACAGGAGTCATCATATCTTCTTCCCATTCTTCGGCGGCGCAGACGATCGCGTAACCTTGCGCTTCGTCCTGCAGCTGGCGCAGAATCCTACTGTAACGGCAACGATCATCTACTTCTGCGCTCCTGCGGGAACCGACCCTACGGCATCGGAAGCCGCGTCACCTCCGCCTTCGCGCACACGCACAGCAGAAAGCATAGAAAACATCAAGTCGGCCAGCACCATCCCCGAGCCAAGCACTGCTCCAGACAAGGAGCGTGACATGGCCTTCTTCGTCTCCCTGCGGGATTCCATCCCCTCCGCTCTGTCATCCCGCGTCGTCTTCGACATCCTCGACACCACCCATCCAGCGAGAGAGGCGCTTTCACGCGCCCAGCTTGAAGTTGGTGCCAGCCCTAAGAACGCCGGAGATCTCGTGATCGTCGGCAAGGGCGCTCATGGTCATTTCGAGCGCGAACTATCGTCCTGGGTCGCAGACGACGTTGATGTGGTGCCAGAGCGCAGGAAGTGTTTGGGTGATGTGGCGGAGCTGATGTTGGCTATGGGCGTCAAGGCGAGCGTGCTTGTTATCAAGGCTGCGGGGAAGGGGTTGGATGTTTGATAGGATGCGTCTGATTATTATGGGCGACTTGAACGGGGCGTTTTGGGAATACCCGGGGGGAACGGTGTCGTGTTAAGCGTGGGTTTGGGCTATAAGGGACGTGTACAGGGCTGACACGGCTAGGGCTTTAGCATTGGAGTGTGGATTTGAGCGGGCGCATGCGTACTGCGCGCTTCTGGGTTGGTGAATTGCGCTAAATGGAGGGCGGTCTATAGTGGTGTCTGCGTGATCAACATACGGAGTACAATTTCTACACTTCCTGCAGCTCTTGGTCACCTCTCCTGCACTGAGACTTATCGGGTTATCGCCACTTCAGTTCTCCATGTCGATTATCCACTCCTCTCTCACAAAGCTAGCCCATATTCTCCACGACACCCTTCCACTCCGCGCTCGTCCTCCTCCTCCACCATCTCGTTCTTCCAGCCCCCTGCCCTCCCCTGATCTCTTGCTCTCTTACTTCTCTGTAAAATATCAGCACTATGTCCGCTGGAGGCTAGATGTATAAATCCAAGACAACAGCTTCAACATAGTAGGTTTCAGTCTGCTTTCGTGTACCTAAGGTAGGTAGGCAAGGGCGGAGAGGAGCACCACCTACCTTACCAAGCATGACGGACGAGGCTCAACCCTAGGTGCTTCGTACAGCCCCCGTTTTCAGGGTCCCGACAGAGCCTCCGCTGACTAATCACGGTATGTGAGGTGGATACTGTTGATTGGTCATTCCTTACTAATAATTCCTATCCATCTCCTTTACCGTACCAGGTAAGGTAGCCTAAAGTACGTAATAATACGGTAGGGTAACAAATTGAAAACAACTTTCTACAGATTCAATTCATATCTGATAGCTCTAAAATTCTGAAGCTCACCTTTGAACATACTTCTTAGGGCCTGAGTTTACGTCTGAGCTGATAAGATTTGTGTTCAGTCTGTCCCATAGTTCCTAGCTTTGAACCCTTGTCAGAAGTTCGCATATCAGGCATCACAGCATCATGTGATATTGTGTTGCCTACTAGGCACCCATGGACCTTTAATCATGTCTTTTCCTTCTTGCTCTTTGCAGTACGTCTTGCGTCTAGATCCTGATGATAGCTCTTGATCAGATTGGACTAATGCTGAGTCCTATGCACAGTTGCCTACATTTCTGTGCCCTTGATCCTCAGAGCATACACTTGTGTGATGCACGCTTCCTCAGCCTGTGAATCAGTCCATAGAAAGTTGTTTCTATTCATTTACACTATGTAGAGTATATATAGAAAATGATGACTAAGACATAAATAGAGGCACTTAGTAAGAGATAAGTAAGCAATGATATCACATTCTTTTCTACTGCACAGTCACAACAGTCCACTGGTGTGAATGCAGAGATTTGCTTGACATTTTATAAAATTTTCATCTGCAGTTCACATTCACATTGTTTTACTCTGCTTCACATCACTATTATCATTCAAAAGCAGCTAGAAGTGCAGATTATTGTTGTCATAACAGTGAGATAAATTATTCACTATTTACACTGTCTATTTATATCATTGATCACAACTTCTCAAAAAAAATTCTCTTCTTCTTTCTTTAGTTTTTGACCACACTTCAACTTTTAATCATTACTTCATCAACTTATCAATTTTTTATTCACTCTATCATCATGTAAACTTTCATAATATGTTCACAATGTGTTATTAATGTTTTATAAATCATTTCTTAAGATTCATGTTTCACATTGTGTTGCTGTCACTTCATCATTAGATGTAGATGACAACAACTTAAATTGAAAGAAGTCTACTTCTAATTATGTTTACAAGACTACTGACTGTTTTTATTTTAAGAAAAGCTTACAAAACTCTTTTCTCAGTATGTTGTTGTTTTAATTTTAATTTAAAGATTAACAATACATAAAATTAATTAAGTGTTCTGCTTCTAATATTGCTTTCTCTTTTCTCTTTAATAGATTAACTGCTGATCAGCTTAACTTCTTATTACTTAATGTTCTGACTGATCTGTCATTGAAGAGTTAACTCAGAGTTAAGCTTGAGATGTTGTCAATAATTTGACAGTTAATTCTGTATATTGATATGAATCTAAATCATTTTTGTGTTTACTGAACATATTGTGAAGTTGTTGTCACTCACATTTATGAGAAATGTAAGCTGATTGCTTGTGATAACTATATGCATAAAGATAAATCATTTATAGTATGCATTCAGACTGAGTTCAATGACTGTTATCTTCTCTGCAGTTTGTGTATAAACTGTCATTGAGATGTGCAGAGTATTTAATGCAGCTTTTGTAAGTATAAATTTATATTAATATGATGATTACTTATTGTTCTAAATCATACAGAGTTTAAATTCTCTTCATTTGTCAACTCAGCAACTTCTTATCATTGTTGTATTGCTGCTCTGTTCACTGTTCTTGCTGTCATCATTGATGACATTATGCTTTTCATCAACTACAATTACTCATCAGCAGAGAATGTTTCAAGCACTGTAGATAAGTTAAAGATAACTGCTGAGATTCTTCATTGTCAAGTTAAAAGACTTAACATCAGTGTATTTATTGCTTTACTTGCATCACTGTCTTATCTGTGTCAGTCATGTTCTCACTTACTGTTGCATCATTACAGTGAACAGTAATTTTACTTTAAATATGATCTGTACTCAATTCATAACTTTCTTTTTTTTTTTTAATAAATAAATAGTTAATAAAATTGCTTTGCTCCTGATACTATTACCTTTTAGTCTACAAGAGCCTTTTTCTTAAGCCTTTTATGTAAATTATACAAGCTCATATTTCTTTCACAGATCATCATTAAATCACTGTTAATTCTTATTGAAGTTAAAGCTTTTTAATCTTTCTTTTTAGCTTTACTACTTGTTCACTTCAACTTTAACTCATTATGTTGTTGTTGTAAGTCTTTATCAGATCATTTTTAATCATTCAGTTTTTTCTTAATACTGTGTAATGTCAGAACTTTCACTTTCTTTCAGTTACATCTCTCTTCTGTCATGAATGTTGAAGTCAAGTCATCAGCATTTCTTTAGCTTTCAATAATCTTCTGTAATGTATTCATTACATTACTTACTTCAGTCAAGATCAATTCAGAAGAAGTAACACTTCAGTATGCTTTCAAAATGTTCTGTAATGAGAATACAGATAAATTTACTTGTTCATAACATTTTTATATCTTACAAATTGTCTTCTAAGAGAGATCTTCTTTCTTCTTTACTAAGAGCTTATATAGTTCTTTCTTTTGTCTGCAATCTCATTCAGCTTAAGATATGATCAAGAGTTCTTTATAAAAAGACAATGATGACTCTTTCTATTTAAAAATCTTGTTAACTTTGAGACTTAATCACTGCACAAATAGTTTAGCTCATTTCAGACTACTTTGCAGCTCTGAATTAGCTCAAAATTCATTGACATCAAAGATATGTGCTTTTATAAGTTAATTATTATGAATTAAATTTCATAGAACATGCTTTATGAGCATTTCTAATGTATAAATTTCTAATGAATGAGTTTTCAATATCTTATAAGACTCAAATCATTTAGCTTTAAACTTCTGAGACTCTTTATTTCATATAAGCACTCAGTCTTCTTTCTTTATAGTGCTTAATCACACTGTTTCATTATAAATTGTTTTTGATTTGATAGTCTTTTGTAAAAGAATTTTATTAATGATTGCTCAAATCATCTATACCTGCTCAACTCATTTTAACTGATCTTCAAAGTCAATTTCTCTCAGCAGTCAGAGATTGTTTGAGTTGTCTAATAGTTGTGAGTTTATCTTATACAGTAGATAGAATGAGCTCTGTTTAGTTATACTATAAGCTTGAATTCAGACTGCAAAAAATGCTTGTGATAAGTATTCATTTCATAATTAAGTTGATTTATTCATAAGATATTTTGTAAGCATGAAGCTCAACATTTCATTTAGATTTTTTATCTTTTCATTTGTGCAGAGATAATAAGAAGTCATTGTTCTATACTGAGTTCTGAGCTTTTTCAAATAGTAGGTCATGACATGACTGAGAAAGTTCATATCATTATTGAATAGTAACTCTCTCAGTGAATCATAGTTTGTAAAGATTTTGTTATACAGAAAATCTACAACTATTGCTTTCATTGCATTCAGAACAGCTTTAGTCACAGATCAGTCTGTAACATAGTTAATTGTTATTATAATTCAGCAGTTCTCTTGAGACATTCAAGATAGTATGTTTATTATATTGATTTCTCATCTTTCAAACAATAGTAAGTTCTTACAAGTCAAATATAAATGTTCTTTGATCTCTTAATGTTTTCAGAGTCATTGAGCAACTTAACAGTTAAGATAATGTTTTATAAACAATTTAATATTCTACAATAATTCATATCATCAAGCTTGAAGTCAAATGACTTTTAGCAGTCTTGACACTTCTAGATGTTCATATTTAATGTATATATGTTTTAAAAAGTCTGCACAATACTGAAACTGTAGAAATGACACTTCATCATTGTCTCACTTTCAAATTAAATATAAGTCATTCAATTCTGAATCATAATGCAGTCAAAATTGATTCACCACATTGTTTTCACATACATGCTTGCAAAGCAATGACTTTTCAAGTTCTGTATTATCTTTCAGATACAATATCATTGCTTTCTTTCATTTCACATTGTTTAGTCTCTGCAGAGTGCCTAAAAACACTCTATTTGCTGAGTCTTTCTCTATAAAATTGAATCAACAACTGATCAAATCTAATACAACAGCCTGAGCTTCAGGTCAATATTGAATGTCAAGATCATACTGCTGAAATTTGTTGACTCATTAAGTTAGTCATTTGAATGAGTGTAATGTATTCTTTAAATATTGTAGATCTTCATGATTCATAATAATAGTCATAGTATGATCATTTTCAATATAGTACTGTCAAGTTCAAAGTGCATGCTTAATGATCAATAACTTCTTTTTATAAACAGAATAATTGAGCTCTGCATCTTGTAACTTCTAACTATCATAAATAACTAAATGAAGTTTCTCATTCATTTCATTCTGCATCAGAGTGTAGTCAATTGCCTATTTGAAAGTGTTCATTTTGATAGTAAACAGTTTGCATACAGCTACTTGAATAAGTATTGATTCAGATGTAAGTGCATTCTTAAGCTGTTGAAAGACACTGTTATATAATGTGTTTCAGATAATGAATTAATTCTTCTTCATATACAACTTAACATCATTCTTCTTAAGCAAATTCAATAGCAATGCTGCAATTCATGCAAATTCTTGTACAAATCATCAGTAGTATGAAGTCAGTTCAAGAAACTGTCATACATGATGTGCTGTCTTCAGAATAAGTCAATTCTTAATGACTGATATCTTGACAGAGATCAGTCATAATGTGTCTTGCTTCATAATATGTTTACAAAACTCAAGAATTTTCATCTCAACAGTGCACTTACTAGACTTAGCATATAGCTTATGTTTCTTTAAGATATCAAGAATGATTCATAAGTGTTTCTGATGATCTGAAATAGAGTCAGAAAAGATCAGTATGTTGTTGAGATATATTAGACAGAATTTGTTGAGTAAGTTTCATAATATAGAGTTCATCATTAACTGAAATGTTGTCAGAGCATTGCATAGCTTAAAGAGCATAATTATGAATTCATATTTGCTGTAATGAGTGTTGAAGACAGTCTTTTTCATATTGTTTTTGATTACATAAACTTGATAATAGCTCAAAGTGAGATTAAGCTTGATTAGATATCAGGCTTTGCTGATTTAATCTAGACATTTCTGAATTCAAGAAAGTAAATATTCATTTTTAACAGTAATGTTGTTTAATGCTCTGTAATCAATGCACATTCATCATGTACTCTTTTTCTTTTTAACAAACAGAACTGAAAAGTCTCATGAACTTGTAAACTCACAAATCAAATCTTTATTCATTAATTCTGTTATCTATTTAGTCTGTTTGTTCAGCTGTAGCTATGACAGAAAATAAGCATTTATGTTGATAGACTTAATGTCATCAGTGTCAATGCTATGTTTAAACATTCATTTAGATGATAATTTGTCTGATAAAGTTGATTTAAATATGAATTGAAACTCTTCAATAACAGCTCATAATCATTTATTCATAATAACTGACAATTCAGCTTCTGACTTCTTTAAGTTCTGTTAAATTATTAATAAGTACTTAATAGTTCTATGATTTTGAAGTGTCTTTATAGCTATGTGCTCTTCAATCACATTTAATGTTGATCTGTTTACAGCTCATTATCACTTTTTCAGAAACAGATAATGATGTTTTCATTGTTAATTCTGAACTGTCATACAGTTCATAGCTTAATCAATCTGAGAATTAGTAACTTTTAATCAGATTAATTTCAGAATGAGATTATGTTCTTAAAGATTCACAATTTATGCTTTTAATTGTTGTTGAAAGCTATTTATCTTGAGATGAAAGATTAGCTTTGTGATTGACTAAATGATCTGCTCATTTAACAAGAATATCTTAAGTAATTTAATTTCATATTGACTATCAATCAACATTTGATTGACAACTGTCAAAAAGATATATATTTGATTTATATCTAAATCAATTAGTACTTTCACATTTATCTTGTTCAGTCTGCCTCAAATGTGATCTGCAAGAATGTATGCATTTAAATTGAGAATGTTGATTTAATTAAAGATCATACTTAATAATAAGAATTTCAGATCATTCAGTGCAGATGCTTCATTCAAATCATTATTGAGTTGAATAAAAGCTTCTGTTAACTTGTTTATGAACACTTCTATATTCATAAACAACTTTAGTTTTTCAAATCATTCAAATCAACTTCAACAATCTTCAGCTTCTTCTTGTCTTTACTTTTTTTCTTATTCTTATTTTTATTCTTATCTTTGCTCTTATCTTTATTCTTATCAGTGTTCTTGTTGTCTCAGCAGTCTTTAGCTATATGCAAGAACTTTTTACAGTGAAAGCACACTTTATTCTTTTTACATCAGATTTGATAAGCTTTCATATTTGACTTGTTTAATTTAAACATAATTGATCTCTCATAACTTTGAGATCAGTCTCAAAAATTAATTGATGAGTTATTATAGTTCAAATTTAAGCTGTTAAAGACATTAAGATGATTCTCATTATGTGTTTCTTAAAGATTTTGTTCAGTTTAATTGACTTATTAAATTAACTTATTGAGAGTAGTCACTTCAATCTCTGAATACTTTCAGAGTTTGAATTAAATCTTCTGCTTTAGATCTTAGATGAACTGTTATTTCTGTTTATATTTAACTGATATAGACTGAAGAAGTTGTACAATCTTTGTAAACTTTACTTCATATTGTTAAATTAATTTCATTTGTTTCAGTGTCTCATAACAGTGATGTTGATGTTTCATTTCATTAACATTTTCAAAGATCAGTAAAAATGCTAAAAAGAAGTTATTCATATTTTGAGATCTGATGTTTAATGAGTCTTCTTCAGCTTGAAGTCATTCTTCTTTTCAGAGTCATCATACTTTGACAGTATCTTTTAAATAATTAATCATAACAATAATCTTCACTTCATCATTCAGAAGTCAGTTCATCAACATTTTGTAGAATTGAAAGTAAGCTTTTATTTTAAGAATTTACATCTCTGCAGCATTCACTTTTCAACTATTCTTATAGATAGATGATATCTTCATCTTCAAAGAATTCTTAAACACTGCTGCAGAGAGAAACACTATCACATTAGATATTTCTTAAGTTTTTGAAGCTGCATTAAATAGAGGTGTGATCTCAGGCATAAGAATCAATTAATTAGCATAAATATTTCTTAATTAAGTCTGAAGAAATGCAATTTAACTTGTTATTATTTCATAATTAACTTAAGTGTTGAGAAGTGCGGTGCTCTATCCGCGTCCTTGACTCCTTTAGTCTTAGCGTAAGGGGCTGGCAGAGTCTTCTCCTGCCTTAGACGGCAGAGCTCCTGCTATCCATCGAACGATACCCAAGTCGACTGCAGTCAACGTCGACGCGTGAGATCCACTAGATAGGCAGAAAGCACAAGTACCCATTATCCTTTCAACAGGTTATGAGCCCGGGTTAGCAAGAGGCTTCCCAGAGAAAGTGCAGACTGATCTAGTGCACACGGCCCTTGATACGCTGCTCATCGGAGCAAAACAAGCA
>JAABUY010000618.1_pt1 | contig 58928 bp, 67 predicted proteins | sample 5560271 | NCBI WGS metagenome assembly JAABUY01 (sample SAMN10711886, study PRJNA513374) | rock metagenome | isolation source: Antarctica rocks | place: Antarctica: Victoria Land, University Valley | reverse complement strand
CAGATTTATCATAAAAACTCATTATTGTAGTTAAATATATAATTTTTAAGTGTAAATACTGTCTTGTTGTACAGACTTGAACAAAGTATTTAATTAAGTTGATAGCATTGTTATTTCACTATAGTTACTCATAAATTTTGTACAGATGATAAAAATATATATTCATAATAATTCTGTCTATTCAGATTTATAGAAATAAGTGTTTAGTTGTGATTTTAACATCAAAATGCTGTTGTTTGAGCTTGATTTTGAAGAAGTTTCAAAAAAAAAGTTGCGTGAGTGCTGGAGCCAACTTTGTAGGATCCACTGTACCACATTTCAAAGTACCTCACCTACTGTAGGTAGCTGAAGGTAACTTTACCAACAAAGGTGCCCTTACCTTCTTAGCGGCGGGTCTTGTGTGTGACTTGGCACGCTTCCCAGGAGTCCCCTGAATCGTTCACTGCGGGTATACCTACTTTTGATACCTTAGTACCTAATGAATGAAACCCTTGAAAGTCTCAATTCTTGCAGTGGATCTTCTTCATTGTGGGCACTACTCACCAAATCTCATCAAAGCAGTCAGCTCTGGAGAGGTCTGGAAGAGAGCGGTCTTCCATCGACATCACCTGCTGTTGCCCCGAACCGACTCACCTGACTCAATCAGACAGGCATTCGAACATACTGCTCCCTTATGCTATCAACGAAGTCAAGTCAGTTTGTCTAATATCAACGATTGCTACTTACCTACCTACCTAGCTACATGTAGCTCTCATCTTGGCAGCAGATACATAGAGTTGAACGTACCGGCAGAGCTGTGCTCTTGTGCATGCTACGACTGCGCACGACCCTGGTTCGACCAATCTAAACCTGCGTTGATCCTTCGATCCCCGAAAGGGACAGATATCTAGCCCCACCGAGTTCGAACAACCTTTTTCCGTGAGCAAAGGCCTCCACATAACACACGGCACCTTTGCCTGCTTCTTTCGCACATATTAGCGACTGCTGGTTGGCAATTTGCAGGATCGTGCGGCATACGATTGCTGGTCAAGAGACCGGCCACACAATTGCTGCGCCTTCATTCCGGACTCAATCTTTGGTCGTTTCACACACTCTCGACGCCGGGACACTAAAATATACTCTTCTCTCTGTTCTTCCTGGCTTAGCAGGTGTTCGATATCCCAACTGCGCCGTGTCCGTCGACGACAGCACTCTTTCGTCCCCCTGCGAGACATCAAACCTAGCGATCAAACCTAGTGATCAAATCTAGTTTCTACGCTGGCTCCCTCATCCATCTCTCCGACTACCACATCTTCACAACGGCGGCGGCGGTCGTCAGCCGCGTATACCTCACCTTCGTTGAACCTGCAAGAGGCCTCACCGGTGAAGGATCATTTCGGGGCCACGTCGGGTCTCCCGGCGCTGGGCTTCGCGCAACCGCTACCTCCCATACCGGGGACGCCGCACGACGGGATGAGCTTGTCTCGCTCACCATCGCCGCGAAGGGGTGGAGGATGGTCGAGCCCTGGATTGAACACACCGGGTCCCAGTGGACGATCGAGCCCGAGGAAGGCTTATGGTGACTTACACATGAATGGGGGGGTCAACTCGGTCACCTGGGCTTCGGCAAAGGCAAAGAGTGACGAGGTGAATGGATATCCGGCGTTTTCGTTGCGGCACAATGGCTTTTTCGCAAGACATGCGCGTAGGATATCGGGCAGCTTACCGCGTTTCAACCTTGGGACCCGGAGGGATTATGCAGACAAAGAGAAACTTGGCAGAGGACGATGGTCCCCGAGCAACGGAACGAGAGCTGGACGCTTGCGGACGTTCGTGGCAAGTTTTCTGCGGCGCACAAGACTTCGGTTTTTGCTTGTCCTTGCATTTGTCATTGCGGTCACCCTTTTTTATGTCACGCGTAAGTCATCCGATATGCCGCATGCTCTACGGCTAGCTGATATGATCGGTAGCCATGCACCGAGTATATCGAAGGGCGTCATTCCTTGGTGGAGGAAGCAAGTTCGTGGTGATCCTAGCTGCAAACCAAGGAGGCGGAGTGATGGAATGGAAGGGCCCGAGGGAGTGGGCGATTGAAAGAGATAGCGTGAGGAATAAAAAGAAGTACGTACAAAGGTGGGGATACGACCTCGAAATCGTTGATATGAGCACCAAGAAGCGCTACGCACACGAATGGAGGGAAAGCTGGGAGAAAGTTGATACGATTCGAAACTGCCTGCGGAAGTATCCTAAAGCAGAGTGGTGAGTGTGCATCCCGATGTGCAATTACGTGTCGTGCAACTAATTCCGGGATCAGGTTCTGGTGGCTTGATCTCAACACGTTCATCATGGAACCCTCCTATTCACTTCAATCGCACATCTTCAACGACCTTGCAATCAACACCTATCGCGACATCAATATCTACAACCCTCTCAATATCACCCATCCCTTTGCCACACCTTACTTGGACCCACTATCCCTTTCCTTGTCCGGTGACAATAAGTCGGAGTCCATCAACCTGGTCATTCCTCAGGATTGCGGTGGCTTCAATCTTGGCTCTTTCTTCGTTCGTCGCAGTACCTGGACCGATCGTCTGCTGGACATATGGTGGGATCCTGTTGCTTACGAGCAGAAGCACATGGAGTGGGAGCATAAGGAGCAAGACGCGCTCGAATACTTGTACACCAATCAGCCGTGGATCAGGCCACATACGGCTTTCATTCCGCAGCGGACAACCAACAGCTTTCCTCCAGGTGCCTGCGGCGACAAAGGAGAGGATCCAAGATTTCACTACAAAGAGCAAGATCGGGACTTTGTCGTCAACATGGCCGGATGTGAATGGGGAAGAGATTGCTGGGGAGAGATGTACAATTTCAGGGAGCTGAGCAACAAGCTCAATCGTACCCGGTGGGAGAAATTCAAGGATTGGATTAGCGACACGGCGAAAAGGTTGAAGCAACCGAAGACGAAAGAGGGTGAACAGGGTAAGTAGTTAGAATGTGTTCAAGCTGGCAGTATGGGTTTGAGCGAGATTCGAGCGGCATCGGTCAGCGGGCGTCCTGCGGTGGCCCATGTTGCTAGACAGTGCAGGCGATCTTGATGCCATAACCCTTGGAATTGGTTCCGGGCTGGCTCGTCAAGTTACGACGTAGGGAGGATTCCAGTTGCTTTTGAATGCAACTGTGTTAGAATTCGGGGGCGGCGTTCTTTCCTGTTCCATCTTTGTCCTTTCTTTCTGTCTGTATGATACCTCCATGTGCATTATTATGGTCAGCATGACGCTTGTCATGGTTTTCGGCCGTAAAAGTATTCTTTTGACTCCCGCCCTTTTTCGTCAGTCGACTGGAACGCTGTGGGCGACTCAAAGCCAGGAGATCGTTCGATCTACCCCGGTGAGGCATAAGCAATTAACTCCTCTCCTGCAATATGTTCTAAGCCTCACGTCCACCCCACGAATAACAGATGCCTTCCTCCCTTGCCTCAGCCCTGACTCTCCTCCTGGGCCAGTTCATCGTCTAAGTTACGGCCGGAAGACACAGAACATTCAAATCCCTCAGTCCTGGAAAGTCGGGCATCATGCAATGCTCCTGGTCATATACATTGAGTTTGACGAAGCGAGAGCTTCGATGATTGCACACAGGGAGCTCCAGCATAGAGCCGCATCGCTCGGTGAATCACAGATGATGAAAAGGTGTTTGTTTGGATGTCGTTGGCCCAGCTTTCGGTTCAATGTTCATCGGTCCCTGTCGCACTTCAACTCGCCGCTAGGAGTCGAGGCGCTCAGCTGTTCTCTCGGCTGGCTGAAATCCCGGCAAAAGTTAAAACGACTCGCGCGCATATTGCCGGCACACTGCTTTCTAGAAGCATTCTAGAAACGCGTAAGCCCTCAACCTTTAGGTAGTCTTTAACGTTACCAAGCTTCGGATTGCTCTACCTATGTGTGAATGCGGGATGGCTCCAAAGCTGTTGGTAACGACCGTTGCTTGTGTGGATATTCAATCTCGTGATTTTTGGGCTTTCGCATGGGTACTGTAGAGTACGCGGCTCATTATAAACGTCTCGAGATCTTTTTATTGATGGTTTGGATTAGATTCATCAATGTTTTGATTGATCATTGTGCCCTGCCATCTGGCATCTGTCATCGTTCACCGAGACCTTCCCCGCAACACTACCATCTAGCTCCGTCATCCTTTCAGTTCTCATGATGGTATCCTCTCCAATATTGCAAGCGGTGTTTCTCCTCCCGGTTATCTATCTTCTTCAGCGATGGTTTCGAGGCTATCTGGCAGAGCGTCGTTTCCAGCGATTTGCCCGTGACAATGACTGTCAGCCTCCACATCTGTCCGTCAACCAACTCCCCTGGGGGATTGACCGGATCATCCAGGCTTTTCGCTCCAAAGGGGACATACTCGATGGTCTCATCTTTGCTCGTTACAAGCGGGAAGGGACGTGGACGTACACACATACCACACTGTTCGGGCAGCATATGCTACATACCGCCGAACCGCGGAACCTCCAAGCCATCCTCGCGACCCGCTTCAAGGACTTTGAGATCGGCGAAACGCGGCATCGTCAGTTCGGCCCTTTGCTTGGCTATGGAATCTTGACGAGTGATGGACCGGCTTGGGAGCACTTCAGAGCGCTCCTGAAGCCGCAGTTCAGCAGAGAGCAGATTAGTGATCTAAACGTAGCCGAAAGGCACGTGCAGCACCTGTTTCAAGCACTGCACGTCAAAGATGATGGTTGGACCGAGGGAGGGGACATTTTGGAGCTCTTCTACCGCCTCACGCTTGACATAATCACCGAGTTCCTCGTCGGGAGATCCGTGAACTTACAGCTCGCAGCCTTGGATAAGGTAGCTTCGGAAGGTGGCACAGCTCCTACAGATACTACACAGGCCTCGGCGGAGGCTTATTTCCGAGACGGATTTGCTATTTCTCAGGAGACGTTGATGTGGCGAATCCGCTTGCAAGGCCTTTACTGGCTTATGGATTCAAAGGCTTTCCGTCGGGCCTGCGCCATGTGTCACCGCTTTATTGATGGCTACGTTGCGACTGCCCCGAATTCGACTCGAGTTGGGGCAGAGAAGGACGCAAGAGTAACAGATGCGGCAAAGGAAAAGTATGTCTTACTCGACAAACTCGTCGAGAGTACGCAAGACCCGATTGAACTTCGCGACCAGCTCCTGCAGCTCCTCATCGCCGGGCGCGACACCACCGCCACAACGTTGGCGTTCGTATTCGGGATATTGGCGAGACAGCCGGAGGCGTGGACGAAGCTCCGGGCTGAGGTCCTTCAAATCTTCGGTGCCGAGGGGCAAGGGGAAGAGATCACGTTCGCCAAGCTGAAGAGCGCTCGCTACGTTCAATATGTCATCAACGAGACCCTCCGACTTTACCCTGTCATTCCGTTGAACAATCGAATCGCAGTACGAGATAGCGTGCTTCCTGTCGGTGGTGGGCCCGATGGCAAAGCACCGATAGCGGTCCGCAAAGGCACGCTTGTGATGTTCAGTGACTACATCATGCATCGGCGAGAAGACATATGGGGTGAGGACGTGCTCGAGTGGAAGCCCGAGAGGTGGGTCGATCGCAAGCAGGGATGGGAGTACCTGCCCTTCAACGGTGGGCCGAGGACCTGTATTGGACGTGAGTCTTCATATCATGTTAGCACGCTCTGGAAACCGCGACGCTAACTACGAACGATGTCCAGAACAATTCGCCTTGACGGAGATCAGCTTCGTGATCGTCAGGATGGCACAACGGTTCGAAAAGATTGAGCCTTTGGACCCTGGTGAAGGAATCACCCATGGCTTGCGCCTGTCACTCGTACCTATTAAAGGCGCCAAAATCCGATTGTTTCAAGGTGCAAAGGGCTGAAGCGGAGCTTGGACAGGACATATCAGCTTCTTTGGGGACAGCGGCTGCTGGCCAACAGCAGGATTCACTCTATTACAGCCGGTAGTATTTGGAAACCAGGGTTTGGTCCAAGGTGCTAAATGCACTGCTTCAACCAGCTATTGCATGCTTGCGTGCCTTAGTCTTTGAAACTTGACCTTATGTACATGGCTAATCGATACGTTTAATAGCTAGCAGAGTAGCCCGTGGCGCGAATTTTATGCCCGTGACATTTGTGAGGCCAAAGTATTCCCTCGGCCATTACTATTTCATAACATGATGTCAAGCTATGCTTCCAGTCTACAGTTGAAGGACTTCCAAGGTCGGAAATGGCAATACTTCAGTTACTAAATTTTCCCTACCATTCAATCTGATACCATGGATCTACAGTTCCTCTCTAGGGCTGTTGTTAACAGGGACTTACGGAGTATACACAGTGTGAAACCGCAAAATCCACTTTGCAGCAACATATTTGGATTTTCCGTGTATTGTTTGAAGCAATCTATGGATTTATATGGTTGAAACAAACATCTGAACAATTAGAACGTGGTAAGGAGTCAACAACCGCGGCCCAAGGGGTCGCGAAACCTTGTTCGGTACCTTGCACCGCCAAAATGCGCCACCCCTAACGGCCCATGGTGAAAACTGTCCTGTGCCAGGCGCCACCATCCGCAATTTACCCGTCTTTAGCTTCGAAATCCTACGTCAAAACTGCATAACTACCACGCTCTCCACAACCGCGATGGCGCTCATGGCACGATGAGAATCCTCTTCCCGCGGGCCGACTGCCGGTCGCCCCAGCAATACTACACGTGTGCCTCCAACGGCTTCAAAGGCTGCTGTTCGGTCGACCCTTGCCCGTTGACAGGGTGTCCAGATTCGAAGGCGGCGAATAATGACGGGCAATCCACAGCACCCCAGGACGAACAGCCGAATTCAAAGGCGGATGGCAATGCGGCGAAGAGCAAGAGCCCTGCTGGGGATCAGAATGCGCAGAGTTCCATTCTGGCGACTACAGTGCAAGCGTCGACTACGGTTCAAGCCTCGAGTCCGAGTACGGCAGTGGTAGCTGTGTCGACATCAGCGCCGGCGACTTCACCACCAGCGACTTCACAGCCATCACCACCAGCGACTACACAGCCGGCACCACCAGCGGCTATCCAGCCATCGTCAACTCAAAGCCAGGCCACTTCTCAACAGCCAGCTAGTTCAGCGCCGAGTTCCGCTGCGTCGAGTCAAGCTCCCTCTACGATTGTTATCGTTTCCACCGCGGTGCAAACACCAACAAGCAATGGAATTGCCCTTGCGCCTACGACCCTCCTTGTCACGACCACCGCGGTCTCATCAGCTGGTGCAGCTTTTCAGACGTCATCGTCAGCGCCAACCGCCGTAGATGGAAGCGCGCCGAGCTCCAACGGTCCGGTCATTGGCGGAGTTGTAGGAGGCATTGGAGGTGTATTAGTTGCTGCGGCCTTGCTCTGGTTTTGTTTCTGGCGGACGAGAAAGAAGATGAAAGAATCGAGGGAGGACAGGGCAGCGCACATCCATGAAGACGATCCAAGAGAACAAGGAATCGACGCACATAGGGCAGGCGATGTTATTGCTGGGTATAGGGGTATGTCAGGGTCATTATTCTGCTCTGCTAGCATTTCGCATACCTGCCGATGGGCCAACACTGTCAAAGCCCTCTTCATGACATCAGTTCTTACTATAACAGGTACAGGTTCCAATCGCGGCATAGACCGTCACTTGAAGGTTCAAGGTCGAGAATCAATGACCGGATCTGAGTCGACGGTAACAGCGACCGAATACGGTCCCAACGTCGAGAAGAAATTGCCGACACCACCAGTCTCACCCAATCGTCCAGGTTACACTGAAGAAGCTGTCCCATACCTGGACAGCACGCCTGTCCAGCCCAATCTCGAGATGATCGGTTCCTCTCCAGACCCTACTGGGTTCACCCCCGAACTTTCAGGCGTCGCGGCTGCCCACCAACCAGCAGAATTGTGTCCCAATCCTGAGCGATTAAAGATCAACAATCGATCGTCCGCATACCGCGAAAACGGTAATGCAGGTCCCCGCGCGTCTGGTGGTTCCTTGATGCGCTCGAACCTGAACCTGTCGAACAGGGGTCAGAACGGGCGAGCCCGCAGTGGCGCTGCACGGCACGTCCTGAGTTGGATGGAATACAGTCCAAACGGCACCCCGAGGAGCGACGGCAGGGACCCGAGCCCTACAAGCGGGGTATGGAGTAGCGCCGAAAGTTCGAATTTCGTCAGGGATAGTGGAGTGAGCCAAGACTCGTCGACCCACGGGTGGCAGCGGGAGACGCGGATGAAAGATGGCGGAGGCGGCTTGGAAGCGATCACAGACGAACCTCGGATCTAAACGATTTTTGTAGCTTACATGTACGATTACATAGTCTTGCCTCATGTACTCAATTCGATACCCCTTCGACTTTCCTCACCTGTCCTCACTTGTCCTCATCCACATCGACATCGACCTTGTAACCACCGGGAGCAATGAGCGCGTCATGAGCTTCCGAATCCACCAGTGCACCTGCCCGTCCGCCCTTATCGTCGTACTCGGATTGCTTTTTCCAGTCACCACCGTGTAGGTGTATATGCAGGGTTTACTTTACTAAGCTAGCGGGCCGAACCACTGATCAGGCTTGATGACCGACATGGAATACCCTCATCTACCGGTAATAATAATGTCGAGAGGGCTTCAGATAGAGTATTTCTTGGGCTTGCGAATCCTGGCGAATCAAAGTCTCTCTACGGTAGACCTTTCATTTCGAGTAAAACCCAGTCCTCGCACGACTTGACCGAGCTCTTGAGTTGCGCTTCGACGTCGCATAAACTCCATGCGGCAGGTCTTACAGAGCTGCCCTTCGGTTCGGTGGACACACTTATTACAAACAACACAGCAGGATGCAGGTTGGTGAGTGAGCACTTAGTCAAGAAGCCCGCCCTGTGGCCTTTGGCGTATGTACGATCCCTGTTGCATATTGTTGGAGATCTATCTCAAGATTACCTGCTATCAACGTACAGTAACCACTACTTGTGCGTGCGTACTTGGTTGTTCTCCCTTCGTACCCAGGCGGCCGGGCGCACATGATCCTTCGGGCCTTGGTCGAAGAAATTGTCCCCACTGGGATGTACGTGGAGCATTCTAACGAGCTGCGGGGGTCGGATAGAAAGATCTCCCCTCGCAAAGGAGCTCATGTCTCAAGGTCTGGAATATCCATCAATCAGCCGCTGCAATCATCCAAATCCCCATCCCGGCGGGAATATATCGATATCACGGCCCCGGCCAATAACAACGGCGTCACGGATTAAGGTTAAAGGATCTCCTAGTCTATCCACTGGTCACCACCTTTACACACGTCCTTGATCGTCAGGCCTGCAGTAATTTGGTCATGGACATGCCTTGATCGTTAGCTAACCCTGAAGTGGCAGGTTTAAATGAGTCTCTCAGGGCACCATGGAGGAGCAGCGGTTACGTCCAAGGCTTCTTCTTGCAGCACCATCCCCTTTTGTTTCCTTTGTTTGCTAGGCACCGGAGATCCTGAGAGGCAAGTGCTCAACTCGGCATCATTGGCGGTGGAAGATAAGCTCGGTCTGCTTACTGGATACTAGCTCTAATGAAAGGCTCACCGAGCAAGGACCCAAGGACAGGAAATAATGCCTCGTGCTGTATGTACATGTACGACGCAAACCACTCAGGCGGGCAGCTGATGGACTGCCCCTCCTTCCCATTTGAGGAGTGTGTTCCTTGGCTTGGTGATAAGCAGGCAGGGCGATATAAAATGAGGACGATGGCCGTCTTTTTCAAGAGGCCGTCCCCGTTCGAGCAAACGTCCCTGCATCGCAAGCATGCGTTTCTCATCCTTCACTCTTTTGGCCCTCATCGGCAGTGCCGTTGCGTCCCCAGCGTCGACTCATGTCCTTCACGAGAAACGTCATCACCTCCCTTCGGGGTGGTGGAGGCATCATAAGCTCCAAGGCAGCCATATCATTCCCATCCGCATCGGGCTCACGCAGTCCAATCTGGACAAGGCCGATGACTACCTTTTGGAAATCTCGCATCCAACGTCGGAGAAATATGGACAGCACTGGACGGCCAAACAGGTCGCCGAGACCTTTGCCCCAAGCCAGGAGACTGTTGATACTGTGACCGAATGGCTCACCTCGGCTGGCATTGGGCGGGAACGCTTCTCTCGCTCGCAGAGTCTCGGTTGGATCAATTTTGATGCTAGCGTCGATGAAGCCGAGAGTTTACTGAAGACCGAGTTTCATGTTTACATGCACATGTCCGGTGAGCCTCACCTCGGCTGCAGTGGATACAGCGTTCCGGCGCACGTCAAACAACACGTCGACTTCATCACGCCAACCGTTCACTTCGACAAAAGAGTTGGACTCCCACGAGGAGAGCCAGTGGCCAAGGCCAAGGCCGAGGCCAAGAAGAAGCGCGCCGACGCGACCTCGACAGCCGCCATAGGACACCCTGTGCAGACCAAAGTCGCCGAGAAGATCGGGTCGCCCGTGTCCGGGTCGCTGCCCAAGCCCGGGCCGCAAATCGACATTTTTGGTTTCCTGGACAGCCTGAGTACCTGCAATACTAGGATCACCCCCAACTGTTTGCGCGCATTGTACCTCTTCCCGCCGGGGTTCAGTGCCAACCCGAGGAACAGTTTCGGCATCGTCGAGTACACCCCGCAAGCTTACCTGCAAGGCGACCTCGACCTCTTCTTCCGGAACTTCTCTCGGCCACAGGTCGGTAATTCGCCGATACTTGACTCCATTGATGGGGGATCTCCTCAAACCATAGCCAAGGGTTTTAGATATAATGGAGAGTCGGACCTTGATCTTGAGTATGGCATGTCACTCGTCTACCCTCAGCAAGTAACTCTCTACCAAGTGGGTGACTTGGTTGAGGGTGCGTCTTTCAACAACTTCCTCGACGCCATTGACGGTTCTTACTGCACTTTTGAGGGCGGAGACGACCCAACGCAGGACGCCGTCTATCCCGATCCCTTTGGTGGTTACCAGGGGCCGGAGAACTGCGGTGGGTACGCAGCCACCAACGTAATTAGCACCTCTTATGGCTATAACGAAGTACGTTGACCTTTCCTCGTTCGTTTCCCCCAACAGCAGTACTGACATCTTTAAAAGGCCGACCTGACCCCATTTTACGAAATGCGCCAGTGCCAGGAATACATGAAACTCGGCCTCCAAGGCGTCAGCGTCATCTACTCCTCGGGCGACTACGGCGTCGCCGGCAACAGCGGCCGCTGCATCGACCCCATCACGAAACAGTACAACAACGGCACCTCCGGCCTCTTCAACCCGTCCTTCCCCAGCACCTGCCCCTACGTCACCGCCGTCGGCGCCACCCAGATCAAGCCCGGCGCCTCCGTCGTCCAGCCCGAACAGGCGTGCGAAACCGTCATCTTCTCCGGCGGCGGCTTCTCCAACGTCTTCCCCCTGCCGGACTACCAGGCCCCCGCCGTGCAGTCCTTCTTCCGCGACCACCCGCCCCCCTACGGCGCCGATCGCTTCAACAACTCCCAGCAGACGCGCGGCTTCCCCGACGTCTCGGCCAACGGCGCGAACTACGTCGTCGCCGTCGACGGCAAGTTCTCTCTTGTATACGGCACCTCGGCTTCGGCGCCTGTTTTTGGCGCTATCATCACTCTTATCAATGAGGCGAGGCTGGATCTTGGCAAGGGGCCCGTTGGGTTCCTCAATCCGGCGCTGTACTCGCATCCTTACGTCTTGAATGATATCACGAGCGGTGGTAATCGGGGTTGCGGCACGCCGGGCTTTCAGGCTACGGAGGGCTGGGATCCTGTCACGGGGTTGGGGACGCCGAATTTCCCGAGGATGCTGGCGCTGTTTTTGAGCTTGCCTTGAGTCTGCGGTGGGCTTGGTGGTCGGTGGCGGGAGGGGAAGGGGTGTGAGGGAGCGACGGAGGGGAAGAGGGATTTGAGATTGGTGGGGGGATGGAACGGGGTGATTTTGTACATAGACGTCTTGGGGGTAATACCTACTCGTCGGGCCTACCCGCTACTGGGACTACCTTCGCCCTTCACAACACTCACCTGATTTCTCTCGCACCATGACCATAGCTTGAGCGCCACTCTTGTCGACCTCTCACCCTACCCTCTCCTTCGCGCGAACGAAGCAGGCAAGACCAGACAGGCACCACTCCCTGTGCACTCCCTTATCGTCCCGTCCAGATTCCAGTGGCTTTACCCTCTCCACTGCACCTGCCCTGCCCAACTCTGTCTTTCCGCCCTCCACATCCACATCCACCTCCAACCAAAGCAAACAAACAAACAAAACAAGCGGGCCTCCACCAATGCATCAAACTATCTATTCTCGCAATTCCCATCCCATCCAATCTCATCTCATCCCATCTCATCTCCCGTCTCCCGTCCGACCGCCTGTCTGTCTGTCTATCAGTTGATGTTCCCTTCCCTTCTTTCCGCCACTGTTTTCTTCCGTTCTGTTTTATTCTATTCTCTTATGTTATGCTCTTTTCTGTTCTGTGCTATGATTGTGTCGGTGTACACATCCATATCCGTATGGGTTTTATGTATAAGGGGGGAAGAAGGGGGTGGTTGGTGGGGTGGACTACTATGGTAGGTAGGTAGGGAGTGCGGTTGGTGGAGACGGTGAGGGTGTTGGAGACGGTAAGAGTGAGGATGATGGTGAGAGTGTTGGAGACGGTGAGGGTGATGGTGGTGGTGATGAAGGGAGGGGTTGTGAAGGGGTGGAAAGGAAGGTAGGAAAGTCATATTCCAAGGCTAGCCGTTCCAGGGCAACCGTTGATAGACCGAATTGAATGTACCTGGGAGTAGGGATGTGATGATAAAAGGGGGAGAAAGAGCTTCGACAGATTGGCCGAAGTCAGATTCGGGTTCCGTGGAGTAGTTCTGTTCCATCGTGAATGACGGGTAGAGCTGCACAGCATTCGATTATGTGAAGCGACGAATGTAGACCACACAACGGCTTGCGCTGTCAAGCGGCAATTCGAGCGCAGCAGCGCCCCCGTCAGCGAAAAGCCAGCCCGTACAAAAAACATCGTCCACGACCCACAAACCCCCTCCCCAATCCCCTACCGCATCACCGCATCCCCCTCAGAAAATTCCCCTCCTTAATCCCCCTCCTCCTCACCCCCCTCAACGCACTCGTGACCTCCCTCCTGGCCCCCTCCGCCCTAACCGCCCCCTCCACCGTGCCATCGCCCGCCCACAGATCCACACTCTGCTCCTGCACCGACACCTTGGCCACCATCCCCTCCGGATTCACCGCCGCCTGCTTGCGCATTTTCTTCGCCGCTACCCGTCGCTGTTTTCTTGATTTCGCTGTTCGTTCGGCGGAACCACGTCAGCTGTCGGTCCGGTCCGCTTTGGTTCGGGTTGCTGTCTATGGCGCTGGGAAGCGGGGGGGGTGGGGAGGAAGAAAAGGGGGCAGGGGAGAGATGGAGAAGGAGGAAGAGGAGGGGAGGTGGAGGTGAGACGTACAGAACAAATCCCCATCCGCGCCCTCAGCGCCACCGTCACTGCCGTCGGCGGCACCGGAGGAGCCCGAGTGGCCCGTTGACTCGAGACAATGCCAGAGCCAGGCCGGGTAGGCGTCGTCGTCGAGCGCGAGGGGCTCGCTGCTGCTTTTTAGGTAGTTGAGGCCGCGCAGGGGCGTGCCGGCTGGGACGGAGGAGGTCGGGGTCCTTTTGGACGTCGAGGTAGAGGCGGTTGGTGGCGGGGTGGGTGTGAGGAGGTGGGAGAGTTGCGGGTTGGATAATGTGGAGAGATTGACTTGGGACTGGGTGGAATTTGTGAGGGTGAGGCGTTGGGTGGCCGGCCGGGCGGTGAGGGGTTGGAGCTGGGAGGTGAACGTTGATTGGGTGCTCCTTGCGAGAGGAGCGCGTGTGGTGGCGCGGTAGAGGCAGCGTTGACAGATCATTGTGGCGGGGGATGTTGCTGGGCCTGGAGTCGGGATTTTTGTAAAGGGTCTGGAGCTGTACCTTACCTTAGGTAGATATCAGATGCTTGCTTAGTCAGCATGGCCTCGTTTGTTAGGTTTAGTATGCTCAGGGCAAAAACAACAGAATTAAAGGCTCACTACTGATTTCTTGAGAATTTGAGCTGCAAAATCACCTACGGAAGGAATGACACCACGGGAGTGAGAAGAAAAACCCGCCATTTAGATGACATTATCATCAGCGTTGATATCATTAATGCATCTAGCCACGCCGAAAGCCCCTCACCTTCACCGACGAGTAATTCCAGACGACAAGCCAGACGCAATCTCGTCGACATGCTCACACTCGAACCGAAGTCGAAGCACTTCCCCATCTCAATCGTCGCAGGCCTCTACCAACCTCCTTTCCACACATTGCTCCATTCGTCTGGCCAGCAAAGTTTGCCTCAGCCCTACCGACCTCCTTTCCCATGGCGTAACCAGCCGAGAAGCTGATGGCACTGAAGAGCACTACCACCCCCGCGCTGACGACCCACGTCATCAACGTCGGGCTCACCATCTCGTCCAAAGTACCGGATTTGCGTGATTTCTTGACTTCACGTCGGTCTTTCGAGCTTGAAGCTTTTCGCTTGCCTTTATCTTGAGGAGACGTAATGGGGATGCTCTTCCCAGAAGAAGACGCAGAAGGCCGGCGGTTGATGGGACGGTTATGCTCTGTTTTTTCTTCGCCCATGGCGACGGATTCAGGGACTACGCACAATGTGTTCGTTTCGATTCTGCTTGATGTAGCCACTCTGTTTGAGGTGCCTTCTCGCTTTGGAAGACCTCTGGCGGCTGCAGCGCATGAGAGCAGAGTCGACAGACTGGCTCTCAAGGCTGCGTCATGATCCGCTTGATAGGATGGCGAAATCATGTTGTACGGCGCGTGTTGCCGGGATCGTTGGCTCGGGTACGAGTGCCTCTGAGAAGCAGATCTGGATGCTGACGTTCGTGGTGCCGGGAAGTATGAATCTGGCACTGCTGCTTGCGACAGCTGATTGGCCGAGGAAGGTGGATGGGAGAAGACGTTCGGTTGAGGAGTAAAGACTGGTTCATTATTCGTTATCCCAAGAGCCGTCGAGTTCCCATCCTCATCCTCTTCGTCCGAGGATGCATCTTCAGACGCCGATGAATATGGCCGTTTCTGGGCTGCTGTTGTACTTCCCAAGCTATGGGCAGAACTCGGCTGTGGAAGTTCGTTTGAGCTGCTCAAAACGCGATCCGATTCGCTTTCGCTTTCCTCATACTCCTCCTGGCTGCTACTCGCCCCACTTGTCGACCGAGCGGGAAGGCTGAGATATGTCGGAGCGTTGGGGCGCGAGCGACGTCTTCGGCGTACGGTGGGATCGTGTCGAACGCGGAGACCAGTCGTGATAATCTCATCGGTTGCTGCTGAGGAAAGAGAGGAGGAAGAGGGCTGGGAGGATACTTCGATCCAGGAATCTGTGTACCAGCTAAATGAGTACATATCCGCTGTGCCACTAGCAGGGTTCGGGCGTCTTTGATGCCGATCTTGATGCTTGGTTACGGTACAGGACGGTGAAGATGGCAAGATTGAGGCGCTGGAAGCTTGCCGACTTACCATCTGACCTTGGTCTCCTGCCATCAGTTGCGGAACGTATCACACCACCGGCACCAGGTGTCCCTTGTGATCCTGAATTCCCATAGTCTCCCCTGGCCTGCCTTTGGGCTTCAGCGTTGGTGCGTTGCATATTGTAGCGAGCGATCCTTGATGACGTTAGTAGAACGGGTCGATGGGTTGATAGGTCGTGTTGATAAGGTGATTTCTTTGATCGTGATAGCGACTCTGTATTCCAGGTTGGCTCGCAATGTGGGCCTCGCTGGTGTTGTTCACACTGCCAGACCGCTCCTCTAACCTGGGATCTATAGAGAATGGACGTGGCCTCTCAAGGCCTCACGCTCCTTGGCAATCGTGTTGACATAGGTTGAGCAAGAATGTCGTCGACGCTCGTTGCAGTGTCACCTAGCGATGTCTTGGATGAAAGGTCAGATGTCGTTGATCAGCGGTGGGGGGGTCGTGGGGAGTTGCAATGAAGGAATGACGCTAATGCCAAACTATGGGGTACTCCCGTCGGGTACAGTACGAAGTACGGTACCTAAGGTATGGATTGATCAGACACCTTAGGGATCACAACTGTAAGCTTGCAATAAGGATGAGGAGAAGACTGGGGATGAGAGACCGTCCGTGTTATAGACATAACTTGATTATAACGATGTGACTGTTAATGATAAATGGTTGATCGTCAACGACATCGAACGCTACCTTACTCTTACAAATACCTTACCTTTACAAACACAAAGTACCTTCTTGACTTAACTAAGGTGGGTTAGGTAGGTACTTCGTACGTGTCAGGTGCACTTGATTGGGTCATGGTCATCACGTGGGTGGAGGCATCACTCTAGCCCAATGAGAAGGCGAAGGGGACTTCTTTCTCACTCGTGTCATGTAATTATTCGATTCTATGAGTACAGCCAATCCTTAAGGTCTCATACAGTGTATGCAAAGATATTATGCTGCCCTGTGGCGATAGCGTAGAGAAGAGAAGATACAATTGCTCGGAACACGCAGAAAAGGAAATAAATGCACAACTTTTGGTACCATAGGACAATGATCACGACAAGACACAATCACTTTCTCGTTAGCCAACAAGAAGGATCATATCGTGCCCTCAATCTTCAACACCAACGGCAGTCGAGCAAGCCCTGCATGAGCTATAGGCCATCCAGGGACGCCCAACGTAATCACGACTTGACCCACAAGGAGCATCAGAAGGTCTTCTTCTTACCCTGAAAGTCGCCGAAGCCGCCACGGTTGGTAGACGAGCCACGACCTCCACGAGATCCGCCACGACCACCACGGTCGCCGAAGCCACGACCCCCGCCCCCTCTGCCACCACGATCGCCGAATCCGCGACCTCCTCCTCGACCGCCACGGTCAAATCCCCCTCGACCGCCGCGGTCAAAGCCCCGTCCACCGCCGCGACCGCCACGTGGAGAGCCACCCGTGCTTGGACGCGGAGTGGAGAAGTCGAGACGAATGGGGCGGTCGCAGATGGCAGCACCTTTCATGTTGTTTAGTGCTTCACGAGCCTCATCGATGGAGGCGAATTGGACGTAGCCGAAGCCTTTGGGGTTGCCAGAATCCATATCGGTCGGTAGCCTAACCGAGATTATCGTTCCATACTTCCCGAACTCTTCACTAAGAATGTCTTCGTTTGCCTCGAAGGAGATATTTCCAACGAAAAGGGTGTCACTCTCAGGGCTGGGCTGATCACCGAAAGATTCGGCACGGTTGTTTGCACGGTCCTTGAAGTCACCAGGCCCAGCGTCTTTGTTACGTGGTGTCGAGAAGTCCACATTGGCCGTGCGACCATCAATCATGGCATCCTTCTTCGCCTTTAGTGCATTGGCAGCGTCGTCAGATTTTGCAAACTCAACGTATCCGAAGCTGTGGTATTTCAATCAGCGGGGTCGCTGGCATTGGAAGTGATTGACAAACCCTTTGGAGCGCCCAGTCTGTCTATCGCTGATGATTCTCACACCTGTAAGCTCACCAAACTCTTCGAACTCGCGAGTGAGCCAATCTTCATCGACATTCCAAGACAAATTGCCAACAAATAGGTTTTTGGAGCCGGTGTCTTCTGCATCGGTTGTCTTAGGTTTCTTGGCGCTTGGAGTTGCATCGGACTCGGCCTTGCGTTTCTTCGGTGGGGCCTTGTCTTCTTCGCTACCATCTTCCGACGAGCTATCCGAATCGCCGCTGTCGCCCTCATCATCGTCTTCGGAAGCAGACGACGCCTCAGAATCATCAGAATCATCCTTTGCGGAGGCCTGCGAATTCGTCAGTGGCTCATTCTTCTATATTGCAGTTTCTACGGCTTGAGTGGTGGACAACGTGTTACCTTCTGCTTGCTAGATACATCCTTCAATGCACCGTTTAGGGCCTTTGCATCAACCGGACCCTTGCTCTTCGATTGAGCTGCATCTTCTTCATCGCTTTCGCTGGCATCACTGTCGTCTTCACTCTCTCCTTCACTATCCGAGGAATCAGATTTAGCATTGCCCTTCTTTGCCGCAGTCGCTGGTGCAGGCTTGGATGGAGCAGGAGCTTCATCTTCAGAAGATTCAGATGAATCTGATGTCTCGGGAGAGACAGACTTTGCCTTCTTTGCCGCAGCTGGAGCCTTCACTGTGCCATTGGCCTTTCCGTTCGCTTTCGTGGTCTTTGCAGTTTCCACTTCCGACTCGCTCTCGCTGCTCGCGGAGCTAGCACTGCTCATCTCCTCATCACTATCACTCTCTTCGTCGCTGCTTGGCTCCGGGCTTGGCGCTTTAGCCTTCTTCTTCGACGACTGCTTGTCCGCCTTTGTTGCAATTTGCTTGGCAAGCTCTTTGCTCTTTGACTTGGGCGTCTGGGAAGGCTTCGTAACGGCGCTGTCTTTGACGACTGAGATAGCTTTCGTGTCTTTGCTGGCTTTGACAGCCTTGGAAGGCCTGGCCTCCTTAGTTTTGGCCATTGCGAAGAAGAGGGTAAATGCTCGATCCTGTATAGGCGTGTAAGTATATACGCAGCTGTGGTGATCTTGAGCAGCAAAGACGACAGTATTGGATTGGAGACAGGAACGGTGAAGGGAAGAGAAAGAGGTTTAGACGAACTGTTGTCCAAGTATTGTCTACTTGCAAGATAGTATCTGCCCACTGACTATGACAATTTCTAAATCAATGGATCAGAAACTGCTAGTCGAGACCAAATGTCAAAATTGTGCGGCGAGCCCTCAGATCCGTCCACGGTCAACCCACTTAGTGTCAAAAAAGCCAACAAGCCCACAGTAAGACCCTCAAGACAAGCGTGTTAACACACAGTCGTCAGGTAGCTCAAAGTAAGATGCGATATGCTCAAGAACCCACAGCAGCGAATGATACCCACAGGAACAGGAACTCTCGATCTCTTTCGAGATGCTCGAGATATGCGGCCCACAGATAAGCCCTCAAATCAAAAGCCCACAGTCAAGACCACTAAAGCCCACTGATGAAAGCCCACAATGAGAAAGATGAGAGACCCCACGTCGTCTGACTAACCCTTCAAAGAAAGATATGCTTGATGTGATGTGTTACGTACCTTGTGTTGTTGTTTTTTAGTGAGGTGAAGGAAGGTGAAGGTCAGTGAAATGATAGCAAGAGGCGGGCAGGAAATCGAAGCTGTACGAAAATTCTCGTTACTAGCCGCTTAACGTTATCTGAATTTACCGAGCGAGTCCCAAATGGCTCTAGATGACAGCACGGACTTCGGCAGTTGCCGTTACCTCCAGCTCTGTGTACCCCTGGTACGTTTTACCGGCAATGGCTCGCATGCTCACGCTCAAGGTAAGTATAAATTCAGATCTTTCTGGCAATGGCTTCAGCTTCGGCTTCGTCACCGCATAAACCGAGGCGGAAGAAGGCAGCCCTAGCCAGCTCCACAGTCGATCACGCAACAGGCACAGTCACAGTCGATGCTAAGACTAACATCCAAAGGCCTGCTTTCCCGCTTGCCGCTTACTTCTGGCCAGCCAGAAAAGCAACATCACGATGGGTGATGCTTCCATTGATTCTAATGGTCGTCGGCATATTTAGATGGTGTACGGGCCTGTGGGGCTATTCCGGTATGTCATTCTATGTGCGCGTGGTTGTTCATAACTAACCATTGAGGATAGGGCACCAGTCACCACCAATGTACGGCGACTTTGAGGCACAGAGACATTGGATGGAGCTTACCAACCACCTGCCTATATCGCAGTGGTACTTTTATGACCTTCAGTGGTGGGGGCTTGACTATCCTCCATTGACAGCCTACCACAGCTGGCTGTTAGGCAAAATGTACGACGTACTTGACCTCACCCTTTGTTGGACATACTCGCTCACCCAACTTAGAGGCTCTCGTATCGATTCCGCCTGGTTTGCTTTGCAGACATCACGAGGCTTCGAAAGCCAGTTGCTCAAGGTGTTCATGCGTGCGACTGTTCTACTCTCCGAATATCTTACCTATATACCTGCAACCGTGGTGTACGTCCGACATTCTTCCCAGCTGGACAGTCTCAGCGTCTGGGAATCCTCAATTGCACTCACAGCGATACTGATGCAGCCGGCAACCATATTAATCGATCATGCGCACTTTCAGTACAATACTGTTATGCTCGGTCTTGTCCTTGCTAGTATGTCAAGTCTGCTTGCTGGAAGAGTGATGTGGGCTAGTGTGTTCTTCGTTGCTGCGCTAGGTTTCAAACAAATAGCTCTTTACTACGCACCAGCAATATTTGCCTACCTACTCGGAGTCTGCCTCCTCCCCAAGGTCAACCTCCCCAGGCTCTCGGGCATTGCGCTTATCACTATCTTGACCTCTATCGTGATATGTGCGCCACTCGTACTTGGTGCCTTCTACGATGCTCATTACGGTATGTCCACGACTCCGGATGCGAAGACGGCCATTGTCAATCCAGTCATCGCTTCAATACCATTTGAGATTGATCCGAAGAGCTGGTACTATCCAGCGCTCCTACAGCTCAGCCAAGTTGTGCATCGCGTCTTCCCTTTCGCTCGAGGACTGTTCGAAGACAAAGTCGCCAATATATGGTGCGCTTTTCATACCGTGCACAAACTCCATCACTATCCGACCGCTATGCTCCAGCGTCTATCATTGTCCGCCACAATCATCGCAATCTTGCCGGCCTGTATGACCATATCCCTGCTCCCACGAAAGAATCTGCTACCACTGGCATTTGCAAGCACCGCTTGGGGATTCTTTCTCTGTTCTTTTCAGGTACACGAGAAGAGTGTGCTGTTACCGTTACTACCCATGACTCTTCTCCTGAGCACCAAAGATGGCCTAAGTGCACAGGTCAGGGCCTGGGTCGGGTGGGCGAACATGGTGGCTTCTTGGACGCTTTTCCCGTTGCTAAAACGCGACGAATTAAGGGTCCCATATGCTGTGCTTACCCTGTTATGGGCGTATCTCCTTGGGTTACCACCGGTGTCGTTCTCTCTCTATCTCGGCCAGCATACAGACAGAGCGGGGCTGGGCACTCCGACAAAGGTTATCCACTTGGGCTTCTATGCTGCTATGATTGGGTGGCATATCCTGGAAGCGTTTGTCGAGACACCCAAAGGCAAGCCGGATCTTTGGCTAGTCCTCAACGTCCTCATCGGAGCCGTTGGGTTTGGGCTATGCTATCTATGGTGCACTTGGAGGCTTATCGACAAGTCCGGAGTTATGCAAGGCTATACCGTTAGCGTTCCAGCACCGGAGGCTGGGCGAAAGAAGAGGCAATGAGTGGTATTTGTACTATATGTGTGTAATATTGTACAGTACATCGGCGAATGTCCCTATCCCCAGCCCTAACAGTGTACACCAAATTTGACCCAGGCGCCGTAACAATGCAAGTCCTCCTATATGCCTAGTCGCAAAACTCTCACTACAGTGTGATCTGGGCTATATCTTGAATCCAAACCCAGCCATGCAACTTCTGTATTTATCGACCATATTCTGGCATTCCTCCTGGGCGTTATCGCTGCTCGAGAAGAGCATGCACTCGTCGCGTGCAGCTTTCTCGTCTTTGCACACGCAGCAAGGCTAGAGAAGAGACAGTTCAGCACAGTCTAGCTATAGCAGATGACAATCAACACGAACCTTTACTTGAGCTGAAGTACTGCCCGCTGGCTTGAGTTCCAAGCCTAGCTTGCCGGCAGTGGCGGAAGCTGCGCCAGAAGTAGTGGTTAGCCTAAGGTCGGTCAGGGACTGCAAAGGAGAAACTTGCTGTTCGGAATGCTTGAAATAGCTTGTGATGACATTGTGCTGGTGAACGAGTCCCTCTGCTCTGACAGTCGACCTTTCAAGTTGGAGTTGAAGGATGATTATCTGCAGCTTAAAGCAACCCACAGCAGGGGGCGTCCCTGAATTATGACTTAACGACGCTACCAGGAACTGCAGTCTTCCGTAGAGAAACACATCCCACTTTGAACGAACCCACTGCAAATTAGTTACCCTTGTTTACAGTACAGGAGCGACTGGAAGATTCTGGCGTTCTTAGACCAAATTTCCTTCTTACTCGACAGCAACACGACATGTCTTCCGCAAAGATTTTCTCAATCGAGGGCAAAGGCCTAAGGCTTGACAGCGCCGCCGATGTCGAACCTCATATCAAAGCGCTCCGTGAGAACACCGAGGTTGAGGAAATACGGCTGGGGGGCAACACTCTAGGGGTCGAGGCTTGTGCGGCTCTAGCCAAAGTTCTAGAAACAAAAACAACTCTACAGGTACAATACCTCTGAGCCCTGTCGAAATCTGAGAAGAGTGCTCTACTTCGTTTGCGTCGTTCGCTGTACCTTTGCTAAACTTCAGTGTCTTCCTAGATCGCCAACTTAGCAGACATATTCACATCGCGCCTGCTCAACGAGATCCCTCCGTCGTTGTCGTCGCTTCTCACAGCTCTTCTTGCCCTTCCCTCTCTCCGTACCGTCAATCTCTCCGATAATGCGTTCGGTCTCAACACACAAGCTCCTCTCGTCGCCTTCCTCTCTTCTCACATACCTCTACAGCATCTCATACTCAACAACAATGGTCTCGGCCCTGGGGCTGGTGTCCTCATTGCGGACGCGCTGACGGAATTGGCGGGCAAAAAGAAGGAAGCGAGGAGGAAAGGGGAGCGCGTGCCAGATTTGGAGACGATAATATGCGGAAGGAACCGATTAGAGAGCGGTAGCATGAACGCTTGGGCAAAGGCCTACGCAGCACATAATGGAGTCCGAACAGTAAAGATGGTGCAAAATGGGATCAGACAGGAAGGTGTTTCACACGTGCTACGGGAAGGGTTTCGGCATGTGAAGGGCCTAAGGGTTTTGGACTTGCAGGACAACACGTTCACGATGACAGGTGCAAAGACTCTTTCAGAACTTGTTGCAGGGTGGCCGGAACTGAAGGAATTGGGTGTGGGAGACTGTCTGCTCGGCGCAAGGGGTGGACAAGTAGTGGCCGAGGCATTAGGGAAGGGTTCGAATACAACACTGGAAGTTCTACGACTTCAGTATAATGAGATTGACGCAAAGGGTTTGATGGCATTCAAACATGCGGCCAAGGACGCGCTACCAGCATTGAAGCGCATCGAACTCAACGGCAATAAATTCAACGAAGACGATCTGAACATTGATTCTTTGCGCGAGCTCTTAGATGAGCGGAGGAAGGAAACCGGCACCGACAGTGACGATGCTGATGGCTGGGGCGTTGATTCTTTGAGCGACCTCGAGGAAGATAGCGATGAGGAGGAAGACGCAGAAGAAGATGAGGACCAAGAAGACGAGCCAGCCGAGGACAAGGACAAGGAAGAAAAGGCTGGGAGGTTGCTGCAGGACGCGGAGGAGGCTGAAGGTATGAATGTAGCGCTGGAGGACGACAAGACCGTCGACGAGTTAGCGGAGAAGCTTGGTAGGACCGGGCTCTGATCGACTTCTTGGACATTGCGTCAAGGATGTGAACCTACTTTGGCGCGTTTTCGATACCACTTCCTGCACTAGACTAGATCCTTGGGCCGAGATATGAGACTTCTCTTCCAGAGGCAAAATCTATCTCAGGTGTACCACCGTTTGGACTGCGCGAGAACAGTAACATGACTGATATGATATAGCTTATGATGCTGATCGCAAGGAGAGTCCCTCTCTGTATAAACAACGCCTGTTATCAACGTGACTTGTTCGCCATATATCTGACTGTGGCCACACATCGTAGCTTGCACAATCCCATTCCGATCATAACAGCCATCGACAAAGCCACCCTCGTCCTCTCCACCACAGCCCACCATCCCAACATCCCCACACCATCACGAGTCCTTCGGAACATAATTCTGCTGCGCAAACAAATACCCCCTAATCTTCGACTCCTTCAACAGCTCAAAATAACGCTCTGTACCCACCCCAACCCAAGATCAGCCCCAGTCCAGTCCAGTCCAGTCCAGTCCACTAAAGCCTCTTCCCCCCCGCACATCCCTTCCCCACGATCCCCTCTCCTCTCCCTCCCCGTCTCCCCAACCCCCATCTCTTCAAAATCCCCACCTCCAACCCTTCTCCCCTCCAAAAAAAAACCGGGGAAGACATACCTCTCAAACCCCCGCACTTCTCCAAATGATTGACCCCCTCGCGATAATAGCACTTGCCCAACTCCTCCCGCACCAGCCGGGCCATCATGCTGCGCACCCACTGCTCGCGGATGATGGCGTCCTGCGCCTGCTTCAGGCGCGTTTGGTCATCGTAGTCGACGCCGTTGAAGGTTGGGGGGACGGTGGGTTTCTTGGCGAGGAAGAGGGCGGATTCGGGGGTTGGCATTCTTGCGAGGGTTGTCGGTGCGGGTAAGGGTGCGGGTGCGGGTGGTGGTGGTGGGCGTTGTTGTCGGTGGAGGAGGGCTGGAGGTAGAGATTGGGATGGTCGAGATTGCAGGGGCGGGAGGGTGATGCCGGGGTTCGAATATTGTCGTGGCCTCCTTACGTGGTCGTGGTGCGATGGAGATGTGCAGCGCGATGATGGAAGCCGCTTTCGGGACGTCCCAAACGGCACTAGCGCCCCACCCCACCACCACCTGAACTCATCTCCATCCCTCATCCATATCACTCAAACCTCGCAACGACAACGCTCTCCCGCAACCTCGCTCTCAGCACACTCACCCCCACCCCCACACTCTTCTCCGTCCCCGTCCCCCCCCCGCCCCATGCCCACGCACCCGCATCCCTCCGCTTCTCCTCCAGCGCCAACAAGCGCTCCCTCTCCGCGTCGCAGCATGGACACAGCCTGTCGATGCGGAGCGTTTGGTAGGGGTGGCTTTGGGCGCTGCAGTGGGGCCGCGGTCTAGGGGCTTGGGGAGGTTCGAAGGTGGGTGTGAAGGGGGAGTGGGAGGCTGGGCAGGGAGCGATGATGGAGGGGCCGAGGAGGGAGTGCCCGCAGGTTGTGAAGAGGTAGCGCTTGTGGTAGCACATTCTGGCTGTTGTTTGTTGAATCTGGGTTTCTAGGGAGTGGTTGAGGGCGAAGACGGGCGTCATGGGGAGTGGGCTGGGGATGGGATGGTGTGGGGCTTTGTTCCCTTTGTCTGTTGAGGAATGGAGTCAGCTGGCTGCCTCGGGGGACGAGGTGAATGTGGGTTGTTTTGGGGGTGGGCGTGAATAGTCTTTGTTCCTGTTCTTGTGAAGCTTCATATTGGTGTACGAAGCACTGTGAAACCCAAGATGCTCTGCTATGTGTAGTCACTTCCTTGCATTGAATGTTGGAACGGCCAGATCCAGGAAGCTTCGATGGGCCTGATCGCTCCTATTTTACTGCACGTGTGTCATTTCACTATTGCAAGATCCCGGCATCGCTTCAACAGTCACTTTTCCTAGGATATTTCTGCTAAGAATGGATATATTACACATCCCCCCTAAATCGGTGAAGCTCTCTACCACTCCGATAGCAGACGTCTCTTGCAGATCGAATGGTCTCCGCAGTCGTTGCAGTTTCTGAGCTTGACATATCCATTTCGATGGGACCTTTAGATCAGAGGCCATTCAGGCCAATGAGCGGTACCTCAGAGCCTGTTCAGCCGACACCTCTTGCATACCTGTAAGTCACACTCCCTGCATCGGTTAATGAAGTTCGGCAGCTCATGGCGACACTCTTCACATCTATACCGTCCCCGCATAATTCTCCAAGATACATGTGCGCACTCATGCCTCTCCCGGAGACCGATAGCAACTCGTCGAATGCGTTGCTGCACGTCCGTAAGATCGGCTGGATCATCACGTCTCACAATTTGTTCTGCTCGCGCGAGGAGGTTGCCTTCGATCCATTGCTCACAACCGCACTCTTTCCACTTTTGGCCGCACTCGTAGCAGAATTCTGATTTACAGAGACAGCTAGAACAGCGACTTAGCCTTGTAGCATATGGGAAGACTGTCGAAAAGACGTACGTTATGTGGTTACAGCCGTAGGTGATTTCCACCATCCTTCCGCAGCTGTAACATCTCTGCCATTTGTTTGCCGCAGCGGTTGTAAGTAAGCTTTGCAATGGCTCATCGTCAGGGCAATCTCCGTCATGTGAGGACTTGTTGCATATCAAGCAGGTTGTTTCTCCGCACGTTGGGCAAGTGGCTATCTCCCCAGATATCGATTCTGGAGGAATGAACGTGGAACAAGTACCCAGAGCGCAGTAAGTACGCTTCAAAGTCCCCCATTCCACCGCCTTGGCTGTGAATTGTGAGATCAAAGGATCACTTAGGACTGCTTTGACCGAATTCAGAGTGATGACTTCGCGGCAACAGCGTGGTGGGAACAGCGACTCGTCTCTCACAGCGCCCTCAAAAAGTTCTGAGATGCAACCGTGGCAGTAGGTATGGGTGCAAGGAGCTTCCAGTGTATCGTGTTTATGCTTGTCCTCCTGACATGCCACGCATTGCTTCTGGTTATTACTCCACCCATCTTCACCAGTACCTTGAACTAGGTTTGAGGATGAGCCCTCTGCTTCCTTCTTGTAATTGAGATCTTCTTCATTGGCCGATGAGTTGAGTATGATTAGTTGACGGAGAACTTCTACCTCAACGTACGGCTCCGAGGATTGATCCAAAGTGAGCTGCTTTGGAGGCTCTATGCCACCCAGACGGCACGCTACCTCGTGATCTCGTGTAGTGTTCTGTTCCTCAACTCTTGCTGTAGCGATCATAGTGCCATCGGTCCGGACAGCGTCAGCGATGCTTCTTCCCATGCGACGATCGTCTATTCTCATCTTGCTGTTGAGAAGCTCATCGCGGTAAGCTGATAACGCTATATCCGCGTCCGACCTTCTTCCCTCAGGACTCTTCCCCTTGCACCCTTGTAAGAGCACGTCAACATCTTCAATCTGAAGAGACAGGACCAAGCTAGCTGAGAGGTCGTCCATGACAAAAAGTAATCTATGGTCAAACGGAGGTTCGGGGAGACTCTTGGTTCAATAGCTTGTAAGTTTTATGACTTTGAAAGGTACCGAGTAAAGAGGTTGTATTCGTAGCCTCTTACGAAAGAAAGCTGACCTGAACCAAACTCTCGATGTAGTGAATGAAGAACATCGTTATGTTATATGCAGGATTACCCCTGGAGCTGAACAAAGCCTTTCCATCCTGCAACGACTCGTGTCCATAACAAGAGAGGAGTCAGGACAAGCAGTGACATGCGGTAATGTATCAATAGGAGTTTCAAGTGATGCTCAAAGTGGATTTTCTTCATGAGGTTCGATGGGAACTCTAGACATCGTAAAGTGTACAATCTTCCAACTCGAACTTACGAAGTTGATGTATTGTAAGTATAAAGGTTTCCGCATGCACGCCCAAGAGCTGGAACTACCCATCATGCGGCCGGTTGATACTGCCGAGGGGATGGACATCCTGATCATCCTTCGTTCATCGATGTACTCTTCTCGTCCTCTGAAGCTGCTGGAGGTATGTTCAGAGTAGTTGCACCCAGAGGCTTCTTCGCTCCTCGTAGCTGTGCTTCCCAAGCCTGTATGCTCTCCGCATGACCACCCTCGATCTTCACTGCCTTATTCTCGGCCTTGATACCGAGAACCGTTCCCTGATACCTTGATTCCTCGCCGGTCTTGCTATGCTTTTTCTTCAACGCTATCAAGGAGTGAGTTAACTCTACTCTTAAGAGATGAGAGTAGCTTACTTGTTAAGAAATCTTCCTTTTGTTGGAGAGCTTCGATATCCACCACTTCCCCCTCTGTAGAGGCAAGCCCAGCGATCCGCCTGATCTCTTTATGGACGTCACCCTTCACCCAGTCTAAGAAATTTTCGAGCCCTCTCATATCCTCCTCACCATTCCACAATTCCTCCATAGCACTCATCTGAGGAACGAATGCTCCCACATCTTGCAAGGCCATACGGATATCCGTAATGTCAGGACAGGCGTCATTGTGATTGCTGTGAGCATGTGACACCGTCGAGCTGGCCAGAAGCATCAAATAGCGAACGGTGAGGTCAACAACAGTATCAAGGACAGCGGGACGTGTCGAGTGGAATCCGGCAGCGCGGATTATGTGGAGGATAGGTGGGCGCAGCAAGGAGCTGTAGAGCGCTTGAGTTGACATTGTTGATGATGTTACTGTCTTCTTAGAGCCAACAGCTACTTGGATGTTTTGCCATGTTGCAACACAGCACACCACCCCAAGCAATACTATTGTGAAGGAACAATGATATGAAAGGGAAGGTGTGAGTTGAGTCGCGAAACCCCCAATGTGGCTAGTCTCGGTCACGGACATTGGTCCTTTCCCATTCCAGCCCCACCACTTTTATAGATCAACGTGTATGCGCTTTCCCTCACTGGATACTACTCCCCAAGTTCTCCTTCACCTCCAGCTGATCCATAAATCCCACCATGTCGGCTCGTCCGCCTCTCAAGATCAAGCTCACGACCGCTCCCAAACCTTCGAATCCAGAACTAGAGACCCCCAAATCCACCGGCACAACCAAGATCAAATTCAAGTTCGGGTCTGGAGCAGCTACACCAGCGATACCATCTGAAGCCCCTCTCATAATCACAAATAAGAAGAAGAAGCCAAGCAAGGCCAAGGCAGAAAAAGCTACTTCCAACGGCGCATCCTCCACAACTTCGAAAAAGCGGGTGAAGATAGACGAGGATGATGAAGATGACGTCGTGGAAATCTCGAGACCTCACATCAAGAAGCTGAAGCTCAACACACGCGCGCCGAGCATACCGTTTGTTCGCATCAAAGCGAAGGGCAAGCCACCGCATCGGCCACTGGGTGTAGGTTATGACTCCGAAGCTTCGGACCGGGAGGTGGATCCGCACATAGAGGAGGAGTTTATCTTACGGATGGAGCCAGGGGACGACTGCGAATATATACGGAAAGCCATCGAGGAGAAGAGGTTTGGGCCTCGAATCGAGGGTGGGGCGGACATCAAGATGAAGTTTTTGACAAGGGATGGGAGACGAACTATAGTCACGATACGAGGGAGGCACTATGCGGCGACGCTGGTAGATCTTCCTTGTGTGGTGGAAGGCATGAAGAGCTGGGATCGAAGGGGCTGGTGGAAGAGTGCGGATATATGTCAGATGTTGCTCGTCGTAGGCAGAGTGCCGACCGAAGACGCGGCCATGAATATACCCCTTCCTTCGCTGATAGACCCAAAGACGTCCCAATACCCGCATGGACTGACGCCTCCTATGCATTACGTTCGCAAGCGCAGATTCCGGAAAAGAGTCAGCAACAGGACGATTGAGGCTGTAGAAGAGGAGGTGGAGAGACTACTCAAGGCGGATGAAGAGTGCGAAGGATCCAGCAGATACGAGGTCTTGGATCTGGACAGGTTGACGAGGGAAGCGAGCATGGCGCAAAGTGATAGCGACGGGGGCTACAACATGCTCGGCAACGCTGGGATGCAGGGGTCCGAATACGGCGACCAGGACGCCGAAGGTGAGCTGGACGACGGCTACTTCGACGAGGCAGGTGCAGAAGAGGGCGGAGACGGCCTGGAGGCGGATTTGGAGATGGCTATGATGATGGAGAACGAGATGAACGGCACGTCTAGCGCCACGACGAGCGTGACGGCAGGGCCCACACAACCACCACCAGACAGTACCGCACCAACGCCGTCGGGAATGACGTCCTCGGCGAAGGAAGACAGTGGAGACGACTCATCAGAAGCGGATGCAGATGACGAGGAGGGGGCAGACGAGGTCGACGAGGATGTGCTCGAGCAGCAGCAGGACTTGCTGCGACAGCGGGAGGAGATTGCAGACCTCGAGGCCGCCATCAAGAGCCAGACTACGGAATTGGAGAAGCTGCACAACCCGCACCTACGGGGCAAACTGATGACCAAGATCCAAAGCCTCCAAGCCGACATGGATCTGAAGAAGGCAGCAATCGGCGAGGGAGGCGATGATTGATCATGTACCGCATAATCTCTATAGCTACCAAACTAGAACAACTACCTTAGAGTCCACCATGAGCTTCATATTGCACGAAACATTGAAACCCACAAACCCACACCTCACCTCCCCTAAACAGCAACCACACCCCCCCTCCCCCCCAACGCCCCTTTCACATCAACCTCCTCCTCCCCCTCCCCCTCCACCCCACCCTCCTCCCTCCTCCCCCTCTGCTCCTCCATCTTCCTCTCCAGCCCCTCCGTCAAACTCTTCTCCTCCCCGAACCCGCCCTTCTCCCTCTTCTCCAGCTGCGCCTCATACACCTCTCCCTCGCCCAACACGCGCATCTGCTCGCCGTCCTGCGTGTCCGCCGCCGGCCCCACCGCCTCGCCCCGGTCGGGACCCGGCGCGCTGGGTCCGCGGCCGAGAGCGGATGGGGTGCCGGATTCGGAGGCTGCGGTTTGCGTGCTGGGGATGCGGATGTCGTTGGCGTGGCGGGTCGTGGTGGGGGGGCCGGTGGTGGAGGGGGGGTGCATTTCCGAGGGGGTTTTGGTGGTGGGGTTTGAGGGGGCGTGGTAGGCTTCGTCGAGGGGGAGTTGGGAGGGGTTGGTGGGGTCCATTGTTGGGGTGGGAGTTACCGGGTGGTAGGGGTTGGATTGCGGGTTAGAAGTGGTGGGTTTGGTGGGTTTGGTGTGGGTTGTGAGTGGCGTGGAGGAGGTTGCGATAAGGATTTTTCTGGGAGGTATGGACTGTGTGTTCTTAGCACTGTGAAGAGGTTGTTGCATTGAAATGGAGGATCACCTTAGTTTTACAATTGGATCCTGGTGGGTATGTGAGCTTAACTAGCAGAGTAAAATGGCAGGTTGGTTCTATGGGTGCTGCGGTGTTGGGTTTGTGTATGGTGGGGGATGGGCCATCGTTGCCAAATGACGTGGATGTGTTCGTGCGGTTGGTCACAACTCCTAGACGCGCAACTTTCACTTTCATACGGCAACCTCACCGCACCACAGACGCATCATAACTGAGGTTAGGGTTTGGCAAGAAGGTCAGTGAAGAGTGGAATTCTAATGTCTACAGATAGTCTTGAGGGAACTGATTACTGATGTTGCTGTAGATTAGCACACTATTTGGAGATCCTACATCTCAGTGAACTCAGGTGTGCAAAACCTCACAAAGCCCTGGCGCCCTTGACCAAGCCACAACACCCACCCTACATATACTAATGACAGGCCTATAGACGATGGCACGCCTCTTATCTCTCTCGCTGGAGCTCCTCGTCATGATCGCACGACTCCTTGGACCAGCCGATGCAGCCTGCCTGCATATGGTGAACAAGGAGTTTCACCTGATCATTCAACGCCATGTCAACTTCGCCAAGCACCTTGTGGAGAGCCCCGAGACATCATCCGAGGAGGAACTCCTCGAGGCTAGGAGAGAGCGTCGAAGTCTCATGGAGAGGCTGCGTGCAGACCATCTCGGAGAGTCTCGTCCAATATGACGAAGGAAACGGAGAGCGACGCACTTTGCGCTATGAAAGGGACGGAGGGCCAAAGGGTGAAAATTTCATACTTCACGCAGTTACTGAATGACTGAGTACTCAATCACGCTTTGACAAACATAGTTCCTCTTCAATAAAATTGCAAATTCTCAGTCAGAGAGGCCGTGTACCACGACATGCATATTCTGGTACTAGAACATTGAAACAAGTCCGCATTATCCTTTCTTCGAAGTACTTCTCGTGCGCATGGGTGGGTCAGCAATCTTGTCCTCAAATGGCCTGTATGGTGCCGCAATCACATGTACTGGTGCCCGTCTTGGCTCGTCCTTCTGCGGTTCTCCAGAGGCGGGCCTCAACCGTTGCTCTTCATGCAGCTTATGCAGGGAGTCTCCAATCACATGATATTTTGCCCAGTTGATTGGTGGACATCGAACGATATTTTGCGGCGTTGGGATTGGTCCAAACCTTGGTGTTTGAGTGGGAGTGTCGCGAACTCCTGAGTCTGACAAGTCCTCCTCGATAGCACTCTCTTCACTTGTTCGAGTTGTGTTGCTTATTAACGGCAACCCAATCAGTCCGCCATTGTCTCCCATGGATATTCTTCCGGCCACAAGTTCTTCTGCGAATCCATTCGAATGTGCGACAGCATCATGCTTTTGCTTCTCCAGTTTCTGTAAGTCCCGAACGCTCTGTTGCCTCTGCAGCTGTAGAATGGAGATTGCAGAACGCAACGCTATGGCGTCGGAATTTTCACTCTCTGATAATGGCGCTGCGGGCAGTGGTGGTACAGATGACTGAGGAGAGCCATGCTGGTAGGTGCCTGCGGTACCTACAAGGGACGCGGATGGAAAGACAGGCGTTATCGGGGAGTAAGATGGCCGGGCTGGAGACGAAGACCCGTCACGTTCGTTTTCAAGGGCGGTAGCGGGGGATGTTGCCTGTACGTCGAGCGCAGCATCTTCAGTCGATAAGGTCAGCGCAGGCATGATGTCATGAGATCATCAATGGAGCTGACAAGATCCTGTGGGAGGACGAAGATCTAGTGGAATTCCAAGGTTGCAAACGAGAGCTTTATGGTTAGATGGACCTCGCTCTGGAATTCCCTCACTGTACGACGATCGCGGTGGGTTGTGTACCGCAAAGAAGAAGCCAGGAATTCTCCCGGTAATGAGATGTGTTCTTTTACCAATGTCATCCTGAATTGATGATTCAATGTCAATGCTGATTATAGCGTGTCGGTTCGGTTCTTGGGTTGTCGCTTCCTCTCGAAGAACCTTATTAGTCAGGGATATCCCAGCATCATGTCACATGATTTAGCATACCCACCTCACCCACCATACCTTATATAATCAACTGATCCACACCTCATGTCTTGAAGTTCCTCGACTTACAGTCCATCGTCGATACCGTATTGTGTCATTTACCGATTGGTCATGGAGAAGGGGAGAGAGAGCCCCGTCTACATATTGCTCTCAAGGTGTGATACAGTGCATCTTACCCGACTGCTTGTATTTTGGGACCCGGACCGGCGGTGTTGAGAGCCGATCCCAGGTACGAAGCAGTTTGAAGTCCCGGAGTACTTCGTCCCATGGCCTGCACGCTGGTGATATACGGGTCGGCCCGTCCTCAGTCCGAGAAAGAGTAAGTTAGTTTAAGCTTCTAGGCTAATAGAGTACTTCCAGGTTTGTACCTTACCTTTGTCAGCATCTCGGACTGACCCTCACTCCGTGCTCCCGGGCATTTAATGGGTTGTAGGTAGGGCTCTTTGTCTTATTACAGTTTTTCAGGCATGGCGTCCATCTTTGCAACGCGTTTCTCAGCCCCCAGCCGCATTTCGGATCTGCAACAGGTAACGTAAGAAAGAGAACGGCCGGGCCAGATCACTGATTTCTAATACAAACAAATAGTGTCCTCCTCGAGTATATTGCTGTTGATCTACTCTCTTTCTCCCTGATCTCCTACACCACCAGCACAATCACCTCTCCTCTTGCCAATTTTACCGCTTTTCTTGACAGTAGGTTTTTATATCTCCGCTTGCCACAAGGTTGGGCTTTGCCGGATCATTGCTCAAACTACCCTCAGCTTCGGTATAAACCACATCATGGGCTACATAACAACGTTCCTGCATTCGCAACTTTTTGTAAGGCTTCCGTACCCAGACTACGACTTCAGCGGGCAAACGATAATCGTTACCGGGTCTAATACCGGCCTTGGTCTCGAAGCCGCACGACACTTCATCCGCCTCAATGCAGCAAAAGTAATCCTCGCTGTACGCACCATATCAAAAGGCGAAGCAGCCGCTGCGCAAATATCGGCCTCGACCAACACCCCTAAATCGCGGGTCGAAGTCTGGCAGCTCGACCTTTCCCATGCCGACTCCATCAAAGCCTTCGCTGCCAGAGTAGATACACTCGACCGGCTCGATGCATTCGTCCAAAACGCAGGTATCTTGACCAACATCTTTACGCTCGTCGAAGGTCAAGAGAGCCACATCGCCATCAACGTCACCAACGCAGTGTTACTTGGTCTTCTGGTGCTACCGAAACTTCGAGAGAGTGCTGCAAGGTACGGTTCAAGGGGGAGGCTCACGTTTGTTGGTTCGGACCTGCAATACATTGCCAAGTTCAAGGAAAAGAGTGCAGCAGGGAAGGAGGCAGGCGTAAGCCTTTATGACGCCTTAGCTTCAAAGGAGTTGGCGGATATGGATGATCGGTATGTGGACTTCCTGTCTATCCTCTGGCCTGTCTATCCTCTGGACACGGCACCCCGTTCAGGTCCTACAGGTCCTACTCCCGGTCAGGACTGACCACTCCACGTCATGCTCAGATACCGGGTTTCAAAATTGCTTCTGCTTTATGCCGTCCGCTGCATTGCAGCCAAGAGTCCTATATCACCCAGATCCAACGTCATCATCAACTATCTCACGCCGGGTGCATGCAAGACCGATATCTTTCGAGACGACGGTGGATGGATCCAAAAAGCCATTATGGGTGTGATGATCGCCATCATCGCTCGGACGACCGAAGCTGGCAGCCGCACCCTCGTTCATGCTGTCAAGCCAGAAATTGGTGAAGACACTCATGGTGCATTCTTGATGGACTGTAAAGTCTTCCCGTAAGTGGAAAGCTCCTGCTCTTGGCCTTTTACGAACAAGTTGCTGACCCAGGAACTTTCCAGTAACGGAGACAACGTAGATAGCGCAGATGGCCAAGAGCTGCAGGAGAGATTCACTAAGGAGCTATTTGCAAAGCTGGAGCAGATTTCGCCGGGTGTTACAGACATATGAACATTTAGCGATCAGAAGGAGGGATTCACCATTCCGATAGTCAACTGGGGGTGTAAGCCGACAAGTGATTGTCCATTCTAATTCGTGACCTGTACCTATCCTTGCGCACCTCAGCGAAGACACTTGTGTTGTACTTATAAGGTTGCGTTTGGGTGGAGAGCGACGACAGTTGGACCGGAAATCACAGTTCTTCCAGCTCGTCGTACTGGCTTTGATCCGGGGAGAGCTATGGAGTTTCCTGGAACTTGTACGCAGCTACGAACCACCACCTTGCCGTACGGAGGTCACATACCTACCTTACACACCTGGAGTAGACAGAGTCTACTTGAAGCCTACCAACCGAAAAGCCATCTGTAGTCGATCTGTATCCCGCCCTTAGGGCACACTATCACGGCACCCAAACTCCCGGATCCGGTTGAGACGCCGAGACGCCAATTCTCTCCAGATGGTGAAAGAAAGAGAGCAGTTGATCTCCGTTAGTGGTGGGTCGTCTTCGGAAATATGGAGATGGTTTATTTTTCGCACCCGGGTCCAGGAAAATGCGATACACCAGTGTGAGTATTAGGGCAGACATATATGTAAGTAAAAGGTTGCTGACGAGGATGAGAACGGTATTGCAATCGTGGTAACGATGGGTTCGTGCTTTCTTCGAACTCACGGGCTCCGGGTGGTGCGGATTCCGTGAGGGATTGAGGTTCACACCAGAAATTGTCAGCTGAAGGTCGAAAGCTCTGATACTATTAAGCCCGTTCTCATATATTTCTGAGAGTTGAAGATCTATTCTGGCCTTTTATCAACAAGTCAAACGAGCAAAGAAGCTCAACTCCACGAATAAGAAACCTCGATCTCCGCCTTCCGCCATTTCCAGACACGCCAAGCACGCGACCTTCTACGCCGCCCCAGCGCCAAGCTCGACTTTCCCCTTAACGCTGATCCAGGGCATGCAGAAGCTGACGAGGACGCTCGCGCCGGTGAGGGCGATGCTGAGAATGAAGGCGACCCTGATGCCGTCCATGTAGGAGTCGACGACGCCCTGGAGTGCGGCGCCCGAGTAGAATTTGCGGAGTTCGGTGGCGCCGATGGCGACGACTTGGGCCGGGTCGTCGGTGGGCGCTTTGACGAGGAGGGATTTGACGAGCTCGTTGCTGAAGGCCGACTGGGCGGCGGAGACCATGATGGCGCCGCCCAAGGTTTGGAAGACTGTAGAGAAGGGGGGGATTGTTAGTTTGTTTCTGATTGGTTTGCGATCTGTTGATGATGATGGATCAACTACATATCTCGCGGAGGGGGAGGGGGTTTGTAAGTGGCGTTGACTTACATAACAACAAGCCCGTGGTGGAAGAGACATCTTCCGGCTTTGAGAGAGCTTGACCGGCCATGATGGGACTTGGAAGCACAGGCCGATCCCGATACCAGCCAGCGCTTGATAACCGATCCAGGCTGACGATGGGAATGTCGTGGTCCAGGTGTAGATCATGCCGCAGCCTACAGTTGCGAGAACAGAGCCAAGGATGGCGAATGGGGCGAAGTAACCTATGGCTGTGATGCCAAGGCCAGATGCGATGACGAATAAAGCTGGGAACGTGGTTAGACAGAAACAATGGAATAGTTGGAAGGTCGATGGTCGAAGAAAGACGTACTGTCTGTGATGATGAGAGAAAGGTTACGAATACCGCTATTGGCGGCGGTGGTGTTGCGGACGGCTTGGAAGTAGATGGGAATGTAGTAGAGCAGGACGAAGAACCCTCCACCCAAGCTAATCATTGTTAGTCCCCCTTTTCAAGCTATAGGTTTTTCCTTAGTCCTCGGACGAACCAACTTACAAGAAGCTAAAGGCGGACCCACTCCAAATCTCCCTCTTCTTCAAGATTCGCGGAAGGATCAAGGCGCGAGACCCTTGCCACCATTCCACCACCAGGAATACAATGGTGATGAGGCCAAATCCGACAAAGGTACCGATAACCTCCGACGAGTTCCACGGGTTTGTGACACCACCCCATTGCAGTGCGAGAAGGAGGCATACCACAGCCGCCAGAATGAGCCCAGCGCCGATGAGATCCATCTGTAGGAGCTTCTCTTTGTAGCTGGCGTTGTGCGCCTCCTCGGACACGGAACCTTTGGGACTCTTAAAAATGAAGAGAATGATCACGATGACGAGGCCGCCGATGGGAGATTGATGTAGAAACTACAAAAGTCAACTCGGGACACCACTTTCCGAACCAGATCGGTTGTGAAGGATCTACTTACCACCAACGCCACGATGGGCCATCAGTAAAGGCACCACCGACAAGCGGTCCAATGACACTGGCTATCCCATAAGTAGCGCCAATGAGTCCCGTAAAGGCGGGTCTCTTGTGTGCCGGGACGACGAAAGCAATGATGGTATAGCAACCTGCTAGTACACCGGCTGCTCCAAGACCGATAATGGCTCGGCCCACGATCAAGGTGGTGCTGTTCTTGGCGACACCGCAGATCAAGCTTCCGATCTCGAAGATGGCGATGGCAATCAGAAAGACGGACTTGATGTCAAAGTACTTGTACGCCTTTCCCCACACCGACTGTGAAGCGGCGACGGTCAAGAAAAGAGCCGATCCGTACCATCCTACATCGTTGAGGCTGTGAAAGTCGTCTGTGATGCGGGGAATGGCCGTGGCGATGATGTTCATGTCCAAAGAAGCCAGGAATATGGCCAGAACGAGGGCAATGATGACACTGAGAAGGCTGAGTCCATGAGGGTAGTCACCCTCATCTTCGACCGCTTTCTCTGGCTCCTGGGAGCCGTCGTTGGTGGAGCGAGGCTTTTCTGAGTTGTCATTCGACATGGCGTCATGGTCTTGACTGACCAGTGTGTGATCAGACATGATGGTGGTAGCCGAGGAGGTTGACGAGATTCGTAGGTCGACTCAGTGAAGGACAGGTACGTAGGAAGTGGATATGTATGAAGAGGAAATGTAGGAAACGTGGAGTCATAAGAGATGGATACATAAGAAGCGGATATCAAAACAGAGACTCCATACCTGCGTCAACATAAGCATGCCCAGCGGAAGTAGCTTGGCTCCGGTCAGGTACACCAAGCAACTTGATTAAGCACAGTGGACCGGAAGCTGGAACAACGAAAACACTTGGAAGTGAAATGAAGATATTGTACTTGGTAAGCCAATGATAATATCCTTTGGACATAGAGATCACATGACCTCTTCGTAGAAAGGAGACCGGAAACCCCCTCTCTCCGCAAGACTAAAAGAAAACGGAGACTCAACCCCTGGCTCTCCTCCTCGCACCCGCCCAAATCCATCACCGGCCCCCAGTGTCAGATCGTCATGATACATAACACATAACATATGGAGCGGATCACAGTCACGTCTAGTCGTCCAGTCCGCTTGGAAACGTGAGTACCTAGGCTTGGGAGACATTGCTTGAATTCGCTGGCTGTTCAAGTTGCCGGCTCCGGGGACTTGTATGTTTATATGTAGGGCTCCAATAGTCTCGGTTGGCGAGCTGGCAACAATGGTTTCCGTGTCCGCTTACTCAGCCTGCACTTGCGCCAAAGGCTTACAGTATACTCCTGGTATCAGGATTTGAAGCCTCATGACAAGTTACCGATGAGAACAATGCGAAAATGAGCGTCCCATGATCGAGATCCGAGTATCATTCCGCTGTAGACATGGTTCTTTATCATATCAAGTTTGCCATCAAGCTCGAGACTGGTGATTGTGAAAGAACACGGATATGGATATATGTCTGATCTATAACGGCCAGGAACCCCGACGGATTTAAGAAAAAAACGGATCACCAATTGCCCTCTGCAAGAATGCGTCCCGACCGGTGTTGGTCGACGTCAAGAGTCTACCAAATCTTCCAAACACCAAAGAAGCATACCGCCTGGACCACGGAACAGCTGTCATTCACTGTATATCTCAACAACTACCCACAACGCCACCGACAACTCACCCACCCCTATCTCTCGAGCAGATTCGCAATAAGCCTACTCTTGACCCCTTCCATAAGCCGGCCTCCCCTCATCGAGTCCCTACCTCTAGACAACGCCTCAGCGGATCCACCGACACCCCTAAGGTAAAAGACACCAATCCCCCATCTCATTTCGATAACCAGGAGACACCATCCCAATAGCGCAGGCCCCACACAATCAAGGGCTGTTCCAGCATCAGTCCATCAACGGCGAAGGCGTCGTCGGATGAGCCCTCTGGCCGCACTGGGCCGTCCATTGACTGCCCACCATGGCGGTTTGTTGGCCTCGGGCATGGCGGAGGACGGACGACCTGGTGCAGTGGAAGCATGTCTGAGGCGCTTCCTTGATGCAACGCACAAGTGCCCAAGAATTCAACCTTACGAGCGCCACCTCTAAGGTAGTAGCACACCCTCTAAGTTACCCCCGCCCCCCGCGACCCAGAATAGCAGGACACGCGAAAACGCCCACGCGCGGGATCCTCCACGAGACGAGCCGAGCCGAGCCGGTCCGAGCCGTCGCGCCACCTTAAGGTACTAAGAGTACTTGTATCTGTACCTCATTAGTCAGCCACTTTTTCACCAGCTCGTTGCACGGCGTCGAAAAGACAGACCGCCGTCCCTACTCGCCTCCAGCACAACCCCGTTCTTCGCAGAGCCATGCGCAATCACATGGCATCGCCAACCACAGAGCGCATGCGTGAACGCAGTTCGGTGCGGTGCGGTGCGCTGGGAGGGGATCGATGACGCGTACTCGTCGACCGAGATACCAGGGTGAACAGTCCTTTGACGAGGGATTCGATTGTCGAGGAGAGACTGGGTTTTTCGGTTACCGACCGGTGATAGTGACGTGCGCGGGCAGTGAGTGGAGGGTGGGCGATGGCCGATGCAGGATGATAGGCAGGCGGCGAGTGCCGCTTCGAGTTCGACGTGTGTTGTCCGGTCGACTAGGCGTTGATGGGTAAAGGGTCGGCGGCTGAAGACGTTGGACGTTTCCCCTGTTGAATAGGCACCTACACTCAAAAGAACAGCGCGAGAACAAGTACGTGGTAAGATGTTGCAATATCCAAGAATCGATTTATTACACTATATAGTACGAACAGGAATGCCAAAATTAAAAAGCCCCTCCCAGTCTATCTAAAGTATTTATGACAGACGCGTAAAGGATGAAGTCCACCCATAATATACGCTGAGAATGCAGTATGAGAAATGCGTGATGACAATGCTGCAACAGCTCCTACAGATTAAGCTCCTTTCTGATCATGTTGCCCAACTCGATAGCCTGTAATAGTAGTTAGCATCGAACGAACTCCACCGAGAGTGATTGAGCGAAAGGGCTACTCACGATCGGCTCCCTCATCATCGTGAAATGATTACCCTCGATGGGAACACAAGTGCAGTTCTCCGCACCGAGCAACTGGTCCCACCCATTATAACCAAAGTCCGTCCGGTTGTTCAACAACCATTTCATGCTGTTGGGATCGTCCTTCTGCGGCGGCGGTCGAGGATCTTCCGGGTTCTTGCACACGCCGTCACGCGCCCAGATGAGGAAGGCTTTGGGCGCGTCGGGGGAGATGGGTAAGATCTCAGGCTTGTAAGCTGTGAGGTTCCTGATGGAGTATTCAAAGTGGGGAAGTAGCCATTCGGGTATGGCTGATGGGTCCCCGGTGCCCAGAAGTCCAATGTTATTGAAGAAGTGGTGGAGACGAGATGGGAGAGGCTCGAGTCGGATCGGGCAGGGCGCATCGATGAGGACGAGTCGCTCGACTTTGTAGTTCTTTCCTGGATTGGCTCTGGCCATTGCTTGAAGCTGGCGTGTGGCTTCTAGGGCGACAACACCACCCGCTGACCAACCGCCCAGTAGGTATGGTCCTTCGGGCTGGCGGCGGAAGACCTCGTCAAGGTAGATCTTGGTTACGCCATCAACGCCGTTCGTGTATGCAGTAGGGTTCTTCATGAACGGGCAGTTCAAGCCGTACACACAAAGCTTATCGGCCGCAATCGGCGGGATAGAAACGTAAGAAGTCGCAGACCCCGAACCGTCCGGGAAGAGGAACATCTTGCGGGTTGCGGTCCTGGGGTTACCTTGTAGAAGCACAGAGGTGGCTGGTGGGGACCTGGTAGTTACTTCGATGAGTTTCTCGGTGACCTTGACAAGTTCCTTTGCAGGTTTAGGGGCCGGCTTTGAGTCCAGACCCAAGGTCTTCCGCATCTCTTCAATGGAATGGTTCTCCACAAGTAGGGTCGAGTCGAATGTAAGGCTTGTCTTTTCCCGTAGATTACCTAGAATTGTCAGACTCATGAGAGAATCCATCCCTATGGTAGACAGATCCGTGGTATCTGCGATCTCCTCGATGGCAATGCCCATCTCATCGGCAATGGTGGTGCGGATGATGGTTATCACTTCGTCTTCATCTACCTCGGAGAGCGGCCCCTGTTCGGTAGATGAGTACGTTGTTAAGAGAGTTTCCTTTGATTCGAGCTCCAAATCGGGTGTGGACATCTCAGTATCGTCCGTCAGCTCACTGTCGGAGTCATCACTCGACAGCTCGGGAATAGCCCCAGTCCCGTGTTGGGATAGGAATGTCTTGACATCGCCGATAGTCGGGAAGTCACTAAAGAGGGTGCTGTGAACTTCGAGGCCAAGCTCTTCCCGGAAGCGGCCGGAAATAGTCAAGGACATGAGAGAGTCGACACCAAGATCGGAGAACTGAATAGCATCCGCAAGCTCGGATGGCTCTACACCAATCTCTGTCGCGATGATGTTGAGTGCTTTGACTGTCAGGCCAGATGAGAAAGGTTCAACTTTCTTGACCTTCTTGACAGTGACCTTCGTCTGCTCCACTTGTTTGACAACCTTGGGCGGTTGTTTGGTGACTTGAGCTGCTGGCGTTGGGCGCGCAACAGCCTTGTTGACAGTGGTATCAGCAGGCGGCAGGAATGTGTTGAACAGCTTGCGTGGGATGCAGTGAAACTTCAGGCCTCCCACAACTCCAACAATCTTTTCATCGTCGTCGAAGATGTAAACGTCCCCTGCCACCGTCTTTGGCCCAACGGCTTGCATCTTGACATAAGAGTAATATCGCTTGTCGGCTTCCAGTGTCTTCGCAAACCGCATACTTTCCCAACCATGCGAGATGTATACGTCAGACTTGGAATCCACCTGGTCGTTACCGTTGACAACGAATCCGGCCAGATGCGCCACACTGTCGATGAAATATGGGCTCAAGTAAAAGTTTCCGTCCTTGGGACCGGCTTGGAACTCGACCACCGAGGTAGCCTCGAGGTTGGGGCTGTCAAGGATGACTTCCTTCATGCCACGGTATTTATCACCGTATGCGACCAATGCTCCGAAAAGCTTGTAAACCATCCCTCGAAGGAGTCGATGAGCATCACCATCTTCCATTTTCTTCTTGAGCATGTCAATGCGACTCCGGACGAGGAAGGCATTGCGTTCCCATTCATAAACCCATTGTGATGCATCTTCGAAGGTGATCACACACTTGCCATGAATCGCCTTGGGCTTGTTGTCACTTCCAAGACTGCTGATGACTACCACAGCCTCCTTAAGGGCCAGATCGACTGTCGCTTCCACCTGAAGAGGTTGGTCTTCTGGTTTCTTGATGTTCTTGAGGAAAAGCGGTGCCGGATTCTCCATGTTGCGGAGGTTCATATTGACTTTCTCGTCTCCAGGCCGGAGCGTCTTGTAAGCGTAATTGGCGACCGTGTACGCCATATCAGCGTACAAAGATGACGGACAAAGCCCTGCACCATGCATCGTATGACCCGATACTGCTGCGTGCAGCAGAGGATCCGAAAGATTGGACTCCGCAACCACATTGGCTGTATTGCCCTTGACACTCTCCTTGGCGATACGGTGAATGGAAGTGGTGGAGAATTTGGGTGCTGCAGCGATAGCAGGAACGGAGGCAGGGACCTCACCCTTCGTCAAGCACCAGTCATTTGTGTAATCCAACCAATAAACTTTATCATCGAAGCCATAGGATGGTAGATCAAGGATGGTGAAGGAAGACTCAAAGTCTTGATGATAAGCGGACCAGTTCGGCGTGATACCTCCAAGGTAAAGCCCACAAACTGCATTGGTGATGGTCGTCCAAGCATCCTCATCCCGGCGGAGTGAAGGAATCGTAAGCACTGACGAGTCAATGGTTGACTTGACCATTCCAGAACAGACTGGGTGTGCTCCAACTTCGACCCAGACAGTTTTCTTGTCAACAAGACTCTCCATTTTAGCTGCCGTAAGCCCGCCAAGGAAATCAACAGTGCCTCGGCAGTGCTGGCTCAAGTAATCAGGACCGAAGACTCCATTCTCACGAACGACGTTGCTCAGGAGAGGTGATATGACCGGAACCGTGGGGGTGTGGAAGGTAGCCGCACCCGCCATCGCTTTGAAAGATTCGAGGATGGTGTCAACCTGAGACGAGTGGAATGCGAACGGAACGTTCAACTTCGTGCACTTGAAACCATGTGCGTTGACGTTTCCGGCCAGCTCGTCGATCTGGGCTACTGTTCCCGAAAGAACCATTTCTGTCGGCCCATTGATGCAGGCAACCTCACACCCTGTTCCACTGACAGCTTCTTTGATCGAAGAGACCGATCCCTTAACGGCCAACATGGCATGCTGATAGAAATGATTAGTGGAGATACGATTAGAGAGTGTCGTCGGAATGCTTACCGTGCCGATAGTGCATTCTGTGTCCAGTAACCGTGCTCTCTCACCAACAAGGTAGATCGTGTCTGCGATCGAAAGAACGCCAGCGGCGTTCAGTGCAGCATACTCGCCGAGGGAGTGACCAATCACCACACTAGGCTTGATACCCCAAGATGCCCACAGCCGGACCAGAGCGATCTGAATACAAGCCAGTCCCAGTTGTACAGCGACAGGGGAAAGGCTCTTGATATCCTTAGCACTTCCGTCGACCAGACCTAGGAACGAAACAAATCCCTGAGCCTCTGCCATGTTATTGAACTGTTCGAGGTCCGACCGGAACTGCTTTGACGTGTCGTATAACTGCTTGCCCAAAGCGGGATACTGAGAACCCTGACCAGTGAAAACGAAAGCAACCTCCGGCGGAGTCATTGAGACTGGGCTGTGACTTGCATCCCGTAAAGCATCGAGAGCAACACTGACTTGCTTCAAGTCTGTGACAGCGAAGGCAGCACGGTAGTTGTGGTGGGACCGACGCGCTGTGCTCGTGTACGAAAGACTTGCTAAGTCTACATTCGGAGTACTGTCAATGTAGGATCTGAGGCGTTGAACGTTCTTTCGGAAAGATGCCAAGGATTTGGCCGACACCGCGACTACTTTCGTTGACCTCGGGTCTGGATTCTGCAGAGCTTGTTTCTCAGGCCCGTCTTCCAAGAGTAATGCTGTATTGCCGCCTGCAGCACTGAAGTTGTTCAGGAAAACCAGGCGTGACCCGCCAGGAGGACGAGGAAAAGGGGTCTTCTTGAGAGCGATGTTGATGTTCCGTTCACGAAGATCTGTCGGAAAGGACTTGTTCAGGGTCCCCTTGATACCACAGTGAGGGGGAATGGTGCTCTTCTGCATCATCAGAAGGACTTTGATCAGAGCGCTGACTCCCGAGACGGACTCCCCATGACCGATGTTCGACTTGATGGATCCCAGATAGAGAGGCTGGTCTGCACGGCGCCGCCGGTTTGTAGGAGCAAAGACGCTCGAGACAGACTGCATCTCCACTCCATCACCGGCCTGTGTGCCTGTGCCATGCATTTCGACATAGCTTATGTCGTGCGCGTCCACACCAGACTCCTTTAAGACCTTGGAAAACAGGAATTGTTGAGCACCCACGTGAGGGTGTGTGATGGAGACCGCTTCGGCAGAGTGATTGGTAGCTGAAGCACGGATCACCCCTAAAATTGGGTCCTTGTCGGCCAGTGCATCTTCCATACGTTTCAAGATCACAGTGGCAACCCCGTCACCACGGCAATATCCGTCCGCATCGTTGTCGAACGTCTTACATGACCCCGTCTTACTCAAGAAGTGGCCGCGGCTAAGCCCCGAAAAAATGTCAGGGTTCGTCAAAATGTTCGCGCCACCAGTGAAAGCAGTATCGCACTCCCCTGCGCGCAGGGAGGTACAAGCAAGCTGAATAGCCGCCATGCTGGACGAACAAGCAGTATCAACGACGAAGCTCGGTCCGCTGAACTTGAAGAAGTAGTTGATACGGCCGGGACCAAAGGCGCGCACGCCACCTGAGATGAAGTATGTGTCGATGTCTTGCGCAGCGTTAATCTCGCGCCAGTCATCACTCGTCTGTCCGTAGAAGGTCCCGATACGATCCGCCTTCGTCGAAGGGGTTCGGCCGGGGACAATACCAGCCATCTCCATGGCTTCATACGCAGTGGTCAGCATCAACCGTTGCATAGGGTCGGTCTGAGCTGCCTCCCTGGGCGACATGTTGAAAAACCGAGCGTCGAACAAGCCAGGATTCTCGACGAAACAGCCGTATGGTGTATGGCTGGTATTCCTCACCTTCGATGTAGGATCGAAGTGAGTCTCAACATTGAAGCGATCTTTGGGGATCTATAAGAGTTAGAAATATCCTGGATCTCGAGGCGAATATCAGCTTACCTCACGATGAACGTCAAGGCCCTGCTCCAGTAGAGCCCAAAGTAGCTCATGATCAGCCGCGTCAGGGAAGCGGCCTGCCATTCCCACGATGGCGATATTCGAATCAGCCATCTTTGCCATGCTGGGCGAGATTACCGGTGGTTGAGATAGCCAGCTGTCATGGTCCTCGATAGAGACTTGACCGGCCCCTGCAGCTTTCAATGCAGAGACAAGGCTGCCGGTGATGTTGGTCGGGCCGATCGCGTGCACCTTGCATCCGCGGGTTGGGGAAGCAAGAACGTCGGGAATAATCTGCTCGAGGACATTGTTCCACTGGAGTTGTTCCAGAAGAATCTCCGCTAGCGATTTCTCTAGCAGCTCAAGTGAGTTTGATGCAGTTATCCGCTTTCCAGTGACACTTGAGAAGACCGGAAACTGCACATCCAACCGGCCAAACATTTCCCGAGTCGCTGGAGTAAGGATTTTATGTAAGTCCTCGGCTGAGTGTAGATGAGGAGCATGATAAGGACCATGAACTGGTACTTTTAACTGATGAGACTTTGGGAAGTAATCAGAGCTTTCAAAGATTCGTTTGAGGACAGAGGGTGAACCGCTGATAGTGATGCTATTGGCTGCCACCGCGCTGATCCAAAGACGGTTGGAATGTGAAATCGCCTAGAGTTTGTTAAGCACGACGCACGGGAGGATTTCAACTTGTGCTTACATTTCGTTGGTGAAATCTCTCTAATATATCTTCCGCCGATCGTGCATCAACACCGGCAAGGATGGTTGACCAACTATCCTGTCCATCAAGCCGGCCTTCGAGTCGCTCTGAGACATCTGCTACGTGAGCGCCTGTGCGAAAGGCGACTCGGAGGACCTCAATGGCCAGAGGTACGAGAGCTGTCAGCGAATCCACGGATGCCACGGCCGACGCGGCGAGAAAACCAGTACAGAGCCCCAGAAGGCGTGTATCTGGATGTGACGCAGATGGCGAGTTGAGGTAGCTTTTCGGACGTCCTTCGAAGTGACTGAAACATTTAGCAACATCAACGCCTACAGCTACCACCATTTCTTACTCACCCTATGAAATGTGCTAGCTGAGAAAGGCACACGATGGCACTTTCGATAGCTGGATTCGGCTTGCCCTCCTCATAGTAGCGCTCTACCAGCTCCTGTACATTGCTGAAACTCGGAAAACACTGTCGGTATTGTACGTTAGGGAGTCGGGCGATCTCCTCGCGGAGGGCGTTGGCGGCACTTTCGAGGAAAGAGGTGAGCAGAACGCTTCCTTTGCGGAGCAGAATCTTTCGAAGGAACTGTCGGCAGTCTGCCGTCTGATCGCCGAAGATGTATAACTCCATCTTGGCTTCCGGCTTCATATTTGTGAGAGTCAAGGATGGGTACAGTGGAGCCACAGAGTAAATGTGACGGACGATGCAGCGGCTCAAGGAGGATATAAGTACGACAGGTGAGCAGAGAGACTGCCTGCCAGAATTCAATAGAGAATCTCCATGTAACCTCGGTACGGGCGTTATCTAACTTTCGTTAGAGGAGTGAAGCAAGTGAGACTTGAAATCTTGTCGTAGTTGATTCTATCATTGCGACATTTGCTGTTGGAACGCAGTTTCTAATAGCTAATTGTCTCTTTACATCATGTAATCGATTTCTGTTCGCAACGCTTTTCTTCAAAGCTAAAGCTACAAGCTTCCATCAGTAAGCTCCATGATGTGTATCATCACAATGCCGAAGGATTTCCATTCTGGAGGTATGACGCTTCCAACGGACCAATGCAGCCTGTCCTTGGCTATGCGACCGGAGCCTCCGTTAGAATCTGCTGTCAGTCTAATGGCGTCACGGTGAACGAGACTGGTCGGAAACTGTCAGGGAGCCAGATCTGACAGAGGCAACCACAGTCCAAAGCAGGTACAATGCACCACTGCACCACTGCGCCGTTCAGCGAGCCGAATATAGACCAGGAGTATGTAAGGGAGGTTTAATTCCAATGGACTGGAATTCTTGGACCGAGAATGGGCAAGACCGAGCCCAACCGGTCACCGAAACGCGGTTTACTTTCTCACTCCTCATTGGAGTTGTCATGGACATTCATATGGAGTCTCGAAATGAAATATTTGATCAGGGCTCCAACAAGCAGTCAAGACTGAAGAAAGACCGGTTTGGCGATTGTATGAACAATGAAAGAAGATAGGAGTCATTGTCCAAGAGTCCGTACGCAAGTGTACAAGGTGAATGGATTGGGTCAAAAACTTCCGCCACTGGACATGAGCATATGCAGTCGCTTATCTTTGACATATAATGCTGAAAGGAGACCACCTCCGCCCCGCCTGGATGTTGACAGCTCCTCGTCTCCGGCATGGTGCGTTTTGACATCTTTCCGGCTCAGTGATGACGAAGAATATGTAGGTAAGGATTCCCATCACCAGAAACCGATTCCATCTACTCACACGCACTCCAGTCACACCCGGGACCTCTCAGTCCAGTAGGAAAAAATAAGTGGAAATGGTCAGTGATCGTTCAGCATACCTCCGCATTCGATCTCAGCCCTGTGGCTGCCAGGAGGTCGCGGTGTGTAATCAGCATACTAGCCCTTCATCCCTAACACCATCCTGCCAGTCTAACGATGAGAGCAGTTATTGTCAACCATCTTCCCATGGCCATTTGACTGGTAAATCATGACTACTAAGTTGAGCGCATTCTCTCCCCAGCGTGGTTGAACTCATCAGGCTGAGTCAGCATGGTGAGCTTACCTAAGGTACGGTAGGGTATAAAGACCTCCTTCGCTTGGTACTTGTATGCCAATTGTGGCATAACTATCCGGACAATTCATCCTCGTACAATAAATTCACACCTCTATAGGCAGTGAAGAAGACGGGGTCACAAAGAAAAGCTGGATCCTTATCAAATAGACGCATGAGATTTCCTGAGTAGTGCCCTAGTGGAGAATGCTCTGTTCAATCGTGGACTGTGGCCAGGGGCCAACCTTGATGGCGCATCCTGACTGCCGGTCTGCTTGCCTTAAAGTCGTCGAGTTGATCCCCATACAAGTACAAGGTAGACTCGTGTCAAAGACATCATTCGGACCCATGCTTTTGCGGCGCAGGGAGGCGGGCCGAAGACAGGCTCGGCTGCCGACGGTTAAGACAAATTGATTGTAGGCGAGGGCGCAGAGTCTGATCCACCGCAGTATGGGGTAGGAATTGTACCTTAGTGATGCTATGTCTGTCTGTCAGTCTTTTCTGTCCTTGGTACGAAGTAATAGAAATCCAATCCCACAACTACCTGGTACCGTACCTACCTTACTTGAGATATATCAAAGTTCAGGCTAAGGCCACAAGCTTTCAATTCGGAGCTCACGAAAGTGGCTTTTCTGTTCGGGCAAAGTCGAGGCCAAAGTGGAAAATAAAGTTATTAGTGTGTAACTTATAGCAAAATATATTAAGCCAGGGAAGAAGAGGAAGAGGAAGAGGAAGAGGAAGATTCAAGCCACAATATGCGACCGCACATGTGGTTGTCACTGTGATAAAATGAGGTGGTGTAAGGTTTCAGCCGGACAAATTCCACTATTTGCAATATCAACACTTGAGTGCCACGCACCTACCTACATACGAACTAGGGGACAGTACCAACGAGCTGTACATCAGTGAGAGCACTCGTCCCTACCGTAAGAGAGGTACTGTACTTGCGTGTGGATTTGATAGGATAGGATAGGTAAGGCAGTCGCCAGATGATTCTGCTGTTTCGAATCATGTAATGTTTAATTGAAACGTTTTTGGCGATGATGATCGTCATTGTCAATGTCGCGTCCTGAGCTGTGCTGTGCTTTGCTATGCGGTACGAGCTGCCCTGAATCTCCATCCTTTCCATGCTTTGATCTACAACCAGGTTTAAACAGCTATGTACCTAGGTACCTACCTACAGTACAATAAAGGAGGTACCTTCGTACCTACGGTACCTCAGTCGGTCTGAGCCGGAAGAGATCTACCGAAACCTTATGTAGATCTTTTTAGCTTTTTAGCTTTTTAGCTTTTTAGCTGAATGTTTCGCGCGACATGGTGGAAGCAACAGTCGTAAGGTATGATTAAGGTAAGGTAAGGTAAGGTAAGGTACTCGGCTCGCCTTGTGATTCGCATGTGGGTGTGGGTTGGTCGATTGCAAGTGGTAGACCGACGTTCTAGGTCCTGCTACTACTGCCACTAAGGTGTCGAAGGAACGAAAGCTAGAAAGCCAAAAGCCAAAAGCCAAAAGCCAAAAGCCATGATCCAGAATCCAGAGGCCGGAAGCCAGATTGTCGAGAAGGATGGTTTGGTCGATGTGGCGATTGGCTTTGGAGATAGATACAGTACTTGGAGAGCTTGAGAGTAAGGTACCTTAAGGTACGGTAAGTACCTCGGTCCCCGGCCAAATCCCCAGTACCTTAGTCTTCTGAAGCGGAGGTGGAGAAGGAAGAGGAGGAAATCCCGCTCGTATCTTTACCCATCTTACCTGCTCTATCATCCGGCGACTTACGGCTCCTCGTCAATGGTCAAAACACCTTCCTTCAATCTTCACCTTCATCTTGTTCAACCGCCCGCGCAATATCTCTCCCTTCCTCAAACCTTATTGTACGAACAAACTCAATAAATATGCATTTACTGTGACTGGGATTATTCTCATTTTGCTTGCTCTCCGCATCCATCGATCACCGAACACCGAGTCTGAGCTGAATTGAGACCAAAACACCAGTTGGCAGTGGAGAGTCTCAACAGGTTGCCGCTTTCGCGACACCCCAGAGTCTCACGTAGTACCAGACTACCCTTCGATCTGCTGTAGGTTGTTGATCTCCTTGAGCTAGTCTTATTGATGGTTGATCAATATTCTAGAAAGAACACGTGCCCTCCACGCGGTTGTGGCCATGCCGTCTGTCGCTTCGAGCACATGTGATTCGCAAGAGCACCAGCAAGCTCAGCCTTACATACCAAGATCATCCAATCGCCATGCATCTTCCGGGAATATCTCCCACGCCCCAGGTGCCTCTGTCTCCAGCGCTTCCACCGTCATCGCAGCGCAACCTGCGGAGCCGTCGATTCCTCCAATCACTCGCTCACCATCCGGACAGACTCCATTGATGAAGTTGGCAAAGCTGCTGCCAGATACTTCAAGCCCACGACCAAATTCGATGACGAAACCCCTTGGATCACCAGGTATCTCCACGAAGACGTCAAAGACCAAGGGTGCCTCCTTCTTTGGCTTCTTGTCGGTCAAGGAACCCTCCGCCCGCGCTTTACTCGATTATGAGGACCATGTGCGGAAGCAAGCACAGACACGCAACGGCCGACTGACGGCCGTGGGTATGCCTGGGGTATCGTCTGCCAAATTGCCGGTCACGGTGCCGAAGGTGAATTCAAAGTGGGATGGAATTCCTCAAGCCGTCAAGGAGAGGGAGAAAGATAAGGAGGCTCATAAAAGACACTCGACGATGTTAGCGGAACGTTCGTTCAGGGCAAGCTTATCTGCCATTACTCACGGCGACAGTGACCATGCGCACATTTCATCCTCTTCGCTCGATTCCGAAGCCAGCCGACGGAACGCTAGCACTGGCTCGTCCAGATTCAGCAGCAGAAGCGCAAGTCAGTCGAGTTTCGGGACCAATTTTGGCTGGGAGAACGGAAGCATATCCAGTGGTAGTGATATCAACGATTTCCCTTGCCGGAACAACTCGCAGTCCTTGAGATCACATTCATCCACTACGCTTGCAGAGGTCTTCTCATTGCCATCAGACGGATCTGCAAATCGAATAGTGCGTAGGGGAAGCGAAGGAGTGGCACCAACATATCTGGAGCACTTTCCACCTGTACCACGCCTTATTCAACCAGATTCGCTTCAATTAGTGGGATCGGCTGCGGCAGTTGCATCGAGACAAATGCCCTTGACTACGACGTCCTCTCGTGGTGCCATTACACCAACCACGCATAACGACAACACATCGAACACATCCTCTCCGCCGTTGCCTATAGCACAAGCAGACGTGTCTGTCAAGTCCTCGGGTGCCGACGTGCTCGGTCCACCAGCGACTGTCCGTACGAAAGCGAAGCCACAACCTCTCTCGACTGGCGAAGCAGGATCGATAAACAGTGCACAGGTCGAGCCCTCTCATTCTATCCTGAGACGCGATGCCTCACGACCAGAATCCAACGGGCCGACCCGTCCACCAATTTCGTCTTACTCCATACATTCAGCGGTCGAAACTGGCAGAGCACGGCAGTGGCCAGGATTAGAAATGAGCACAGGCGGTGATATGGAGGCGCCAGGGGGACCAGAAGGAGTGCCCACCAGGTCTGATGCTGGGCGTATCTTACCGTCTGTGGGCCAGAACAGCAGGGGATTATTGAAGAGGGGTAGATTGGCAATATTCAAGAAGTAGGCCCCAGCCCTCGAAGACCTTGGCGTTTATGCGCAATGCAATTTTTCAGCGAACTGCTTCATTTGCTTTTTGCTTTGGAAGCTCACTTATACCACTTGATTTCGGCGAGCATGTGGCACGCCACCCTCGCATCGTTCTAGCGTCTAAGGTTAAGAGCTTCCTTGTGCTCGAGCATGGAGATGTCATTTTGCGTTGCGATCTCTTACTCTCGAGGCTCCATGTGCGTACAGGCCGCACAGGTATTGAGTGAGAACTCCACGCTGAGGGAATGTTCTTTGCTCGGTGTTGCAGGTAGCATTTTCACGGTTGATATGATGTATGATACCCCTAGTCCACGGCGCTTCTTACAGATATGAGCACGGATAATGGATTGTTGCAAAGCAAAGTTTTACCACATATCACGGCCATACCTATTGGTACATGTCAGTCTGTTATTACCCCTCACCATATAGGATGTAGGCTCGGCCATACATATGTAGGTATGCAAGCCTCTTTGACTGAATGGTGTATCGCACCTGTCCTCTCAAATCCCGCAGACAGACGGGTGTCACATGCCCTGTACTGGTAAAGGTCCTCATAGTGAGTTCAAAGTCAATTGTCGTCAGCAGTAACAGCCGGATATAACCGAGATCTCAAGATATACTCTTCTAGTGCTCTGTGACCCCATTCTGTTCCTTGGTACATATCGCCCTTTGGCACTACCTGATCAAAGTATGTCTGGAGGTAGTTGCTGAGCCAGCCACGGAGCAGGACCAAGGTCGGTCGGCATGCGGATGCGGCTATTATTGAGCCGAGGCACCGATGTCCGAAAAGCGTTAGCCCTGGCCTTAGTCAGGAACGCGTGGAACAAAGTGTCTCCGCGAGGCTCTTTCAACGACATGTCAACAGGTGAAGAAAATATTGCAGCAGCCCCTCGACCACAGGAGATGCTCTCATCCACCTGAACCTCGCTTGACCAGTCTCTCAGTCATTGCAGGGAGTGATCATCTTTTTCACAGTTACCTGGGCCCGACCGAGGGCATCGGTCAAGACTAGAAGATCTGTGAGTCAAACCTTTGGTTGCCCAGGCAGTCAGTATCGCTTACAGACTTCAGCTTCATTGAGCCCTTCGTTGTACCACATTGCCAGCGATAGAGCGTTCCTTTCCATCAAGTGGTCTCCGGCAATTCTTTGGCGTCTCTCTGCAACCTGTCTCTTGTTGCCCTGTTCCTGTTGTCTTGTCGCTCAGGAGTGTGGCTGGCATATACGCATTAATATGGGAACAAACGTTGGTCATTTAATATAGGGACGTACTCGAAGAAATAGCCGGAGTTAAGCATCATCTTTGGTATCGCTCGTTGTTGTTGTTCAGCGGGCCAAGTTCTTCTCTTTGGTGTTGGAGGGTTATCGTCCCTGTTTTGAACGTGGAAGGCTATTCGAGACCATTGTCAGCTTCCGCTATCTCGAGGCATTGGCCTGCAGTCAACAAAGAATCCGATTGAGCAAGGAGGTGCCTTACTGTCTTCCACGCCGTGAAAATCCACTGCTTGTTGCCGAGTCTTTGGGCGTCGCCGCCGCTGGTTCACGCTTCTCCGGTACACATTTGGGATGATATATTGCGGATGAAGAGCTTTTGAAAACGGTCGGAGTGGCCCTGTACCGTATGAGAAAACTTTATTGTTGATATTCATGCGCATCAGGCAACGGCCAAGAACAGTGTAGGCCCAGTTAACGATTTGGTTGCGAGGGACGATCTGTGACCGCGTCAATGTGAGCCCACCTAGTTTTCTTCCTTCACTTACTCTTCATACCCTCCCACAACATCGAAACCCTACCACCAAATCTTCTCCCCTACAATCGCTGAATTACTCTACAACGTGCACATCCTCTTATCCGCTGCTGTACTTTCGCTCTCTACACCCTCTTGTGCGACACAAGTTCTGTCCCTGTACCAACACCCTCGCATGATCCGAGTTTCCACAATCACTTTGAAGCTCTCGCGCAATTTCAACAGCACTTGTTCCAAATCTCCTTCCCAGAGTAGCACGTCATGGCTGTTGAAGACTATCCTGAGCTCTACGAGCATTGGGATGACTCCTTCACCGAAAACAAGAGTACTGCAGTAAACACGAACAACAAGCGTACTGACAATCCTAGCTCAGCCTGTGGTCAACAGCCAAATACTCCACGTCCCAGACTCGCCCGTGAAGACGCCGATAAGCGTCTCGAATTACCTGAGGAAATCCCCGATAGTCAAGAATCTCTTGGTCTCTCTGAATCTTACGAGCAATCTCCAGGAAACAGCTTTCATACTGAAGACACCGTTATCCTCGAAGGTGGCACTCAAATAACTGCAAAGCCCACTCCAAAATATGTAAGTTTAAATTTTATAAACCAGTCCAGGTACATTCTTGAACATTCTGTTATCCGCTGCTGCCACTCCTAGGAAGCTTGCAATCCACATTTTCGACCCAAGGCTAAGCGATATACTGATGCATTCGTCGCATAGCGTCTTCACCAGAGAGGACTCTTCTGCAACGGTCGTCTTCCGATTGAAGCGCCTGAATTCGCTCACCATATCGATATGTCAGAGGAAGCGACGCAGCCGGCAACCCAGCCATTTTTCGATCCCCGCCGTATCGGCCGGAATAATTCAGGGTTGACTGCGGATGACGAGGCCGATGTCATCTGTATCTTACATCCAGCATCTACTGCTGCCTTTAGAGCTGTCGCTCTTGTTGCCAGAACATCGCCGCAGCATATCCTACAGAACGACGGATTAGAGGTCAATATGGAGGAGGATGAGGACGACCCTGATGATCAACAGCTTAACTTCGATGACGACGGGACGACGAGAGACATCGCACTTCGTATGTCGTCTAGAGTTAGGGAACCTCGTCTTGGTTTTTGTTTTGGACGGCACGCTGTGAAGTGTGACTTCATTCTCGAAGATTTAGGTAACCAGAAGCGCGTCAGCAACGTGCACTTTCGAATCTATGTTAACAAAGATGGCATCCTCATGTTGGCAGATATGTCAACCAATGGAACCTCCGTCGACGATAATGTGTTGAAGGGAAAAACTCTGGATCCAGACTTTGACAAGACCCGCATGCTAGCTCCAGGCTCCATTATCCAGCTCGTTACCTCCCCCCAGGATGAGGAGTTCAAATTCATCGTTCGGATACCAGCCCGCGATGGTGACAGGGGTGCCTATACAAGAAACCTTACCGCGTACCTTGCTGCTATAGAGCAAGCTGAAAGCGATGCTCAAGGCAAAGCGAAAGCTGACTATTCTGCACTCCCAGGTGTACGTTCATGGGTTCTGTTCAGAGTCTTCTTGGGTATGAGTACTGATCCATCATGCTAGGCTGTGGTGCCACATCGGCCAGAGCCCTCAGATGCACCCAACTATACCTCTACGGCCCTGCTTACCTCTGCGACAGTCCAGCATCACTATGGCATGAACTGGAATGGAGGGGATAAGTATAACGTTGTTGGGTATATTGGCAAAGGTGCTTTTGCAATGGTGTATAAGGTCGCCACCAAGCGGGACGGCGAGGTCTTTGCGGTAAAACAGATCGATAAACGCAAGTTCATAAAGGATGGAGTCCTTGATCACAAAGTCAATAACGAGCTCGAGATTATCAAGCATGTCCGACACGTAAGTTCTTCATCCGATGCAAATGGACAAGCTGACGCAGATATAGCCAAGCATTGTTCAGTACGTCGATTACCACGACCAGAAATCTTATCTGTACATCATCATGGAATATGTTCCCTGTGGAGAACTCTCCAGCTACATGAATCAACACGGCCCGATGCCCGAGCTCTTAGCCAAGTCCGTCTCAAGGCAGATGCTCAACGCTTTAGATTATCTACACAAACGCAGAATTACTCACCGAGACATCAAGCCGGACAACATCTTGATTGCCTCCAACGACCCCTTCACCGTCAAGCTCTCCGACTTTGGTCTCTCCAAAGTTGTGAACGATACAGAGACATTTCTGAAAACATTCTGTGGTACACTGCTGTACTGTGCGCCTGAAGTGTACCCTGATTATGATCTCTACAAGGATGGGTCGCCCGTGAAGAGGCGCCGGCGTGGAAAGGACCCGTAAGCCTTCCACTGCTTCACGCTGAATCTTTTCTCTAATCTCTTCTAGGCCTCCCAAAACGCTGCCGTACAACCAGTCAATCGATACGTGGTCCTTTGCAGCTGTTCTGTTCCACTTGATCAGCGGTAAGCCTCCTTATGCAGGTAGTAGTGAAGGTAAAGGTGCGCGCATGCTTGCCAATATAATGACCGAACCGCTCGACGTGCGTCCACTCAAACATTGTGGCGTTTCCCGTAACGGTATCGATCTCATTACGAAGATGTTGAATCCTGATCCATTGTTGCGGCCTGGCGAGCAGAAATGCATGAGTCATGCCTGGCTTGCGGACTGTACGAGCTTCGCCGAGATAGACCTCGACGACAACAATCTCGGCATTGGTACGAACGAGGGAGAAGACGATGTTGGGCTCGGTACAACGCTCAACCCGGGCGGCGAAGATAGTCAGGATAACGTCGGCGACAAATCGTCCGAGATAGTCGAAGCTGATGAAATCGACGAAGAAGAGGATGTCCGTAGGTCGAAGCGTGCGAGGGTTGCTACCGCTTTGGCCCTACGCGACCAAACTGATTTGCCTTCGTCGAGCCCCGAAGTGGCATACCCTTCGCTTCCACCAGGGAGCTCTCGACAGAGCAAAGTATCTTCAGGAAATCCGCCACAGAATACTCGTCTCTTTGGAGAAATAGGCGCATCCGCTTTACGAAGCTCAGGAGTGTTTGGCTTCGAAAATCGAGCGTCTTTGCCATTCACTGCACAGGGTAGTAGCGATCAACGCGCTAGCACATCAAGCTCAAACACCCACCATCTTCGAATTTCGGGCAACGCAGACCAGAATTACACTACTCACGACGATTTGGGGCAATACCGGTTACAATATCCAAAAACCCTACCGCATCCTCATCTTCACGCCGAGCCTGCCTCAAGTCTCATGGGCGCTGAAGCTCTCGTAGGAAAACTAACCATGGGGTCTCCGGAATCTGGAAAGTCAGCACCTTCAGTGTCTAACACGCCTACAACGCCGACGACACCAAAAACCCGCGAGGCAACACCTTCGTCTGCTGCTGCAGGCTCGAAGCGTTCGAGTCAGGACATTAGCAACGTCGATGACCAGACCGAATCTAAGCGCCGTCGTGGAAGTGCGGACTATTGGCGGACGATGGACCCACCACCTAGCATCTACTTTTTGCCAACCGATAAGAAAACCCACTGTCTCCAGTATGCTTCGCAGGTCACTGGGAGAGACTATATGGCCGAAGCTAAGGTGGCCTTGGCCGCAATGCAAGCGGAGAAAGACGGAGACGAGTCCGTCGAGCCGATCGCTCTTTTGCCCGGCAATGTGTTGCCTTGGACCACGCGTCGAGGCTGGGAAAAGGAACCGTATGTGGTGAGAGAGTTTGGTGGGGAGCTCGATCCCACCAGGACGGACGGACTCTCCATCGACTGTCGAGCATACCTCAAAGCGAAAGCGAGCATGCAAGCCGGCGGATCTACGCTCACGACGAAACCCGCTGAATTCGTCAAACCACCACCTCGGCTGGGAAAGCTTACATCGATACCTGGCTCGTTCGCCGACGTGACTCTGAAGCTTGAACAGCGTCTTACCAGCTGGGGACGTGCGCCGGGAAATACCATCGTCTACCCGCACAACTTCGACTTGCGCGTTCCCAAGCAAGCGATCGACATCTTGTGGTGGGGTCCAAGCATGCCTGGTTTCATCGAAAAAGGCGGGGATTGGATGGAGGTGGAGAACAGCTGGGCAATCATCGTCTCGAGGGCGACGACCTTCATTCTCGTCAACGGGGTGAAGCTTCGATATCTGACTCGGAAGGAAGACGCCGCGCTGTTCGGGAAACTATACACTGGGGACATCATTACCATCTTCGACAAGGACAAGGAATTTTTGAAATTTAAATGCGAGTTCTTCCACGGTAGAAGCATGGGCCCGAGACCGAAAGACGAGTCACCGTTCTTGATCGAGAAAGAGACGGAGAGGTTTATGCGAGTCAACTACAGAGCGTCCACCACCATTTCTTCGGCAGCTGCTCCTGGAGCTTCGAACTCTGCTGCTTCGGCTTCTGCTTCGGCTTCTGCGTCGGCCGCGCCTGCGACGTCGACTTCGAAGAGGACTTGACCATCTGATCCGCCTACCGACTGTGTGATTCTGTCTATCCCTGATACGCGTCTTCATTTCTGTCCACTAATCGTCTTCGGATCTAAGAGTCATGTCTACTCCAGCATAGCCTGCACAAGCGTCAATTTACCTACCTGTACGGGCGTCTCACTCCGGTCTAGATTGTACTTTTCATCACACAAAATTTCAGCACCTGCACCCACCAGCGTGTCTCGTCTTCGATTCTTCTAGAGGTTCATCAGGTTCCTCGAGCTGGTGGTCACTCTCTTCATTTCGAAAAGCGACCTTTTACAGATCCGTCTGACACCAGCGTTTCTCAAACATGGCACACAGTTGCTTTCGCCCCTATCACCCCACGTGTGCTGTACCTTTGCCCAGAAATTGCCCAAACTTGTGTCTTTTATTTTCTTTCCATCAGCGAGCATCACGATGAGCGATTCGAGAAGATGTAACTTTCTACACTGAACACATAAAGTGTTCTCTCGTCTTGTACTCTAAGTAGATCAAAAATCAAACACAGATTGACCGATGCTTGCTGCCTGTGTCTATGTCTATGATGCCTGTAGGAAATGTCGCGGTTGTTTTGCTCGAGTGAACGCTCTGATATCTATTCCTACTAGATGTGAGAAGATCCCCGGTCTGCCATGAACCCTTCAGTCCCAGCAGTGGATCCCGGAGCAGCTTATCTGTGTAGGCATGAACAAGGAAGGATATGCATTCCTCGCGAAAATGTCCATTGCAAACAAGCCAAGTGTCTGCACCGCAAGATACCGACAAGACGACAGAAGGTCAAGCTCAATCATCCACCTCGGGCGCCATGACCTTCTCCGCCTCCCTCCTCTCCCCTTCCGTCGTTATCGTCCCGTTCTTCCCATTCGCCCCCCTCCCCTTAAGCACAACATCCATCACCCGCCCCAACCTCCCCACCGCCTCCTCCGAAATCTGATAATGCACCACCAACCTCCCCCCCATAACCTTCACCCCCTCCCTCCGCGCCACCGCCACAAACTCCTCCACCCCGCACCCCGCCTCCCCCAAATCCAACCACACCATATTCGTCTCGACAGGGAAACTCAACCGCCCTCCCCGCGCCGTCCACATCCCCG
>JAABUY010000617.1_pt1 | contig 58981 bp, 42 predicted proteins | sample 5560271 | NCBI WGS metagenome assembly JAABUY01 (sample SAMN10711886, study PRJNA513374) | rock metagenome | isolation source: Antarctica rocks | place: Antarctica: Victoria Land, University Valley | reverse complement strand
GCGACGCCACCGTGGCACCTTGCACTGCAACAACCACAGCTCGACCAGTGACTCTATTAGCTCTGAAAGGCAAGCCTTCCAGGTTCCCAGCCTGCACCACGGGGAGGAAGAGTCTTTGCAGGCCAATATAGTTATTATATAAAATAAAAATGAGAATTCAGTTCTTTTAAATTTAATACTTTATGTTTTAAAGCTTGAAGTCAATCTTCTGTCAGAAAAGAAGATGTGTAAGAAGAAACTGCTTAAATATTTTGATTATAAGAATTTTTATATGTGAAATAAGAGTAAAAAGCTCATATTAAAAGCATTTAAGAAAGAGAAAGTCTATATAATTAAATATATCTTAAATGATTTTAATGAATTTGTTCTACTCTCTATTATGCATGTACAAAGTAAGTCAGAGATCACTTTTTCAGAAACATATAAGAATTTATAGATTTAGATCTCTGAGTTTATTACAGATATACTCAGCAAGAATGTATAAATAAATGATGATATAATTATGTTACATAATGACAAGATTAAGACATAGACTTTAACATTATTAATTTGCTCATCTTGATGCAGTTAAGCTCTGTAATCTTTATAAGATCATCACTTTGAGCAAGTCAATTCTTATTATTAAGAATAATATTAATATATATGAGATTTATGCTCTGATTAAGTTCATAAATCAGTGAGAACATAACATAAATAAAAAAAAAGTCAACATTCTTGCTTTAATCTTCATTAATATATGTGAATCTCTGTCTTTATTATTCACTGAATATCAATACTTTCTGAAAATTATAGATAATCATTCATGAAAAATATAAACAATATCACTAAAACAATAAGATAATGTCTTACAGAAACTGCAGAAATGACAATTAAAGATTGAACTTCAGTTTAATGCAAAAATTCTTGCTGTATAAAGCAATAATGCAACAGAGCTGAGATCTATTCTTAATGAGTGATGTATATCTTTTAACATTATATTACAGTATATAATGCTTTACATATTAATTTAAAATGATGTGACTGAGAAAGCAATTAGAATCACTGAGAACTCAGTATATATAATAATTAAGAAGACTGAACTTTCAATAAAGTTCTAAGTAGAAACTGCATAGATTAATGTTTATCTTTATAACTATATAGTAACTGATTTCTTAATCAATGATAAATAAGTTACTTTAGAGAAAACATTTACTGAAGTGAAACTATTCATTAATTATGTATATGTGTAGAGATGCAAATGCTACCTTTATGTTGACTTAAAGTCTCTGTCTGAGAGCAGACAGAATAAGTTCATGAATTAAGAATGAATAAAAGTATTTATAAATTATAGTAAAAAATCATAAAGCAGTATCTGCTTTGAGCATTAGATCTTAAGTAAATCATTAAGAGTTATGCTGTCAAGTTTGCTGAAAACAAGAAAGAAGACAGCATTAATATGAGACTTTATAAATAAATACTGAATATTCTTTCAGAACAAAAGTCTGTTGAATGATTACATAAGACTAAGACTGCAGCTACTTCACTGAAACAGTTTTTAAAATTTAATATGTAAACTTATAAGTTCAGATTGATGAGTTCTTATCTTGTTGTCATGTCATCAAAGAAAGAGATCACAAACAATTTATTGTTAAAGTTAATTGCAGTTAACTTTAATTACAATGCATTAAAGCTCTTTTTTTATGTTGAGATTTCTATTAACAAAATCAGTCATTTAGATGTGAGTGTCTCAATTAAAGAAGTCAAGACATTTCTATACATTAAGATATTAAAGAAAAGACAGAAAAATAATAATATTGATTTTAATAAGCTTATAATAAAGATCTTAAAAGTTATGCTGACATTAATTGCATTTACAGTCAATGATAAAAATAATAAATACTCAGTAAAAATTGATATCTTAATTTCTTTAATATATGCTGAAGCAGTGAGAGACTTAATCTGAGAAGAGATATAAAAGAACATTATTAATGTAAAGCTAACAATACTTACAGTGAATGACATTTAAGAAGAGACTGTTCTGTTAAGAAAAATCAACATTATAATTAATAAATGAGTATTTAAACTCAAGCTGCACACTGATGATTTTCTTAATAAATTAAAGATAAAAGTAATGATAAGAGAATTCTTACAGATGTACAGCATTGATTATAAAGATATCTTTATATTAATTATAAAATTTAATACTCTCTGTATCTTTCTGATTCTAGTTGCACTCAAAGATCTAAAGTATCATTAAGTAAATGTTAACAATGTTTTTACTGAGTTATTTTTGAAGAAAACAATCTACATAATATTATTTTTCAAAGTTACAACTACTTTTAACTATATATTACACATTCTGCACAGTTTATATGATCTGAAGCAAGCTGTCAGAGATTAACATGAACAATATGTCATTAAGCTTCTTCAATTAAGTTTTTATCAAAGCAGTATGAATTCATATCTTTTAATTTACATTGTTAAGAGCATCATACTACTTCTTTATGTAAATAATATCATTATGATCTCATCAGATCTCTTAAATGTTCTTTAATTTAAAAAGTCTCTTAGAAGCTTATTTAAGATTAAGAACTTAAGAGAGATACAGAAAATTTTTGATATTTAAATAATTTATAATTGTAAGAAAAGAACACTGCACATAAATTAGACACACTATGTCAATAAGATGCTCAGAAATCTTTATATGTAAAGTGATAAGCATTAATGCACTGAGATCTCACTGAATAAATATGACTCTCTTTGCTCAGTTAATTTTAATGATCAGCACATAGATTAAAGAAAATATCAGCAGATTATTAAAAGTTTTATGTATACTGTAATTTATATATATTTAGACATCTTCTTTATCTTAAAATGACTGAGTCAGTATCTCAGTGACTTTATAGAATATTATAAATATGCATTTAAAAAATTGCTGCAATATATATAGTTAATCATCAATCTTAAGATCATATATAAGCTTAATAAAAGTTAAAATCTACTTAAATACTCTGACTCTGACTATGCATCAGACAAGTTAGACAGAAGATTTATTTTAAATTATATTTTTTTACTTAAGAAAGAATCTGTGTTATGAATCAGTTAGAAATAAAAGTCAGTAACAATATTGATTATAAAGACTGAATATATAATTATATTAATGTATGTAAAGACTGAAGTCTGACTCACTTAGATACTAAGAGACATGAGATTAAGCAAGTATCTTAAAGTTAATTTATATTGTGTAAGCATTCAGAAGAATGAGATTCATAAAGAAAATACATTTCTTCAGCTTAAAAAAAATAATCAGATTGTCTTGACACTGATTAAGAATGCTTATGTGCATAAGCAGTTAAAGTACATTGATGTTGTCTATCATTATATCTGAGATCTGCACAAAAGAAATTAGATTTAAATAAACTTTATATTTAATTAAGATATAATAGCTAATGAACTGATCAAGCTTTTATTAAGATAGATGTTTAAGTGCTTTGTGTATCAGTTAAGACTTGACAACAGTGAGAGTTAATAGATATGAATGCACTAAATAAAAATATTGAGAAGTATAGTGCTTTATTTACTGTCTTAACTTCTTTAATCTTAATATAAAAGACTAACAGAGTCTTCTTCTGTCTTAAATGACAGAGCTTTTATCATCAATCTAATTATATTTAAGTTGACTGCAGTCAACATTGATGTGTTAAATTCACTAGATAGACAGATAGCACAAGTACTCATTATTCTTTCAATACACACAGCTCTTAATATGCTGCTTATTGAAGCAAAACAAGCAGACAGCTCTTAATATGCTGCTCATTAAAGTAAAACAAGATAAGCATAACAAGCACAATGATTTGACAACTTAATATAAATTAAACATTGATAAATAAGCATTCTCTACATTGTTGTAAGCAGACAGTACATATATATATTTTTTCTGTTATTACATTTATTTTTACAACACATTCTTTTATCTTCAATTCTTATACTGTATGTCAATCATCACTATGAATCAAGAACACAACTCATCATTCTTTATAAAGTAATGTTCAATCTCTGTTCTTACTTAAGAGAACTATGAGAAATGATTTGTTCATATAAAGAAATGATTAATTAATAAGAATCTCTGATATATAATAAAGATTCTCATTTAAGTCTTTACAAACAATATATTCATCAGCAATATCTTTTCTTTTTTTTTATTAAGTAATCTCAATTTTAAGAATCAGTAAATTAACAGCAGAGCTCTGTTCTGAATTACAGTCTGCATTAATATTGATGATAAAAACTATTTTATAAATAAAATTATAATAAAAAAAGCTTGAAATGCTTTCTTCTTAAAGTATAAAAAGAAACTGCAGACAACTAAGAGACAATATTTAACAGAGTTTGTTGAATATAAGATGTCATTAAATATGATTATTAATGAGATATAAACTTAATTTAACAATCTTAGCAGAAAGATCACTGTAATATAATTAAGATTTAAGAATTTCATTATATTTAAACAGCAATTTTAAACACTGCTTTAAGCACTGTCAGCAGAGTATGCTGTTATTTATGACATTATTAATGTTTAAAATACATTTAACATTGAGATGAATCTATAAAAATTTCAGAAGAAAAAGACTCAACTAAAGATGTTTAATAATGTTTTATAAGCTGAACAGTAAAGACAGAACAAGAATTATTAAGAATATTAAATTTTACAGTATGATTATAAAAGATGTTTAAGCTTAAACAGTAATTACTTATCATTATATAGAATTTTAATCTGCTATCTTTGTGATAATGTTCATTACAAACAGAATTATGAATATATCTTTATAATTTATAAGATTATATAGTCAGCAAAGCTAGTCAAGACAATTAAGAAGTGAGTTAAGTTGATTGTAGTCAATTTATACAGAAATAAAAGAAGAAATTAAATTTATGATGTAGAGATTGTTTCTGAAGAGAAATTCAGCATATAAAAATCTGAAGTTGCAGATAAATTTAATAAGAAGATTGCTGCTATTTTTAAGAACATCATCAATAAGATTTTTTAATTAAACTGAGTTGCAGACTCTGATGTCTCATATTATATAATTAATAAACTTCAGCTTTTCAGTAACTCTCTGATGCACATGTAATGACATATTATCAAAGTTGAAAAGAAAAAATTGTATATTAATTATTATAATACAGTCACTATGCAAAATAAAAATAAGAATTCAGTTCTTTTAAATTTAAAATTCTATATTTTAAAGCTTAAAGTTAATCTTCTGTCAGAAAAGAAGATGTATAAGAAGAAACTGCTTAAATATTTTAATTATAAGAGTCTTTATATGTGAAATAAAAGCAGAAAGCTCATATTAAAAGTATTTAAAAAAAAGAAAATCTATATAATTAAATATATTTTAAATAATCTTAATGAATTTGTTCTACTCTCTATTATGCATATATAAAGTAAGTCAGAGATTGCTCTTTTAGAAGTATACAAAAACTTATAAATTTAGATCTTTAAGTTTATTACAGATACACTCAGTAAGAATGTGCAAATGAATGATAATATAGTTATGTTACATGACAATAAGATTAAGATATATAGACTTTAACATTATTAATTTGTTCATCTTGATACAGTTAAGCTTTATAATCTTTATAAGATCATTACTTTGAGTAAGTTAATTTTCATTATTAAAAACAATGCTAATGTGTATAAGATCTATGCTCTGATTAAGTTCATGAATCAGTAAGAGCACAACATAAATGAAAAAAAAGTTAACATTTTTATTTTAATCTTCATTAATATATGTAAATCTCTGTCTTTGTTGTTCACTGAGTATCAATACTTTCTGAAAATTATAGATAATCACTTGCAAAAAATATAAACAATATCACTAAAATGATGAGACAATGCTCTGCAGAAACTGCAGAAGTAATAATTAAAGATTGAATTTCAGTTTAATGTAAAGATTCTTGCTGTATAAAGTGACAATGCAACAGAGCTGAGATCTACTTTTAATGAATGATGTATATTTTTTAATATTGTATTACAGTATATAGTGCTTTATATATTGATTTAAAACAATGTAACTAAAAGAGCAATCAGAATCACTGAGAACTCAATGTATACAATAATTAAGAAGATTAAACTCTCAATAAAGTTCTAAGTAAAGACTGCATAAACTGATGCTTATCTTTATAATTGCACAGTAACTGATTTCTTAATCAATGACAAACAAGTCACTTTAAAGAAAGCTTTCACTGAGATGAAATCATTTATTGACTATATATATATATATATAAGAATGTAAATGCTACTTCTATATTGACTTAAAGTCTCTGTTTAAAGGCAGACAGAATAAGTTTATGAATTAAGAATAAATAAAAGTATTCATAAATTATAATGAAAAAATTACAAAGCAGTATCTGCTTTGAGCATCAGATCTTAAGTAAATCATTAAGAGTTATGCTGTCAAGTTTATTGAAAACAAGAAAGAAGATAGTATTGATGTAAAACTTTATAGATAGATACTGAACATTTTTTTAAAACAAAAATTTGTTAAACAATTGCATAAGACTAAAACTGCAACTGCTTCACTGAAACAGTTTCTGAAATCTGATATACAAATTTATAAGTTCAGATCAATGAGTTCTCATCTTATTGTTGCATCATTAAAGAAAGAAATCACAGACAATTCATTATCAAAGTTAATTGCAGTTAACTTTAATTACAATGCATTAAAGCTTTTTTTTTATGTTAAGATTTCTGTTAACAAGATTAGTCATTCAGATATGAATGTCTTAATTAAGAAAGTCAAGACATTTCTGTACATTAAGATATTAAAGAAAAGACAGAAAAACAATGATATTGATTTTAATGAGTTTATGATAAAGATTTTAAGAGTTATGTTGACATTGACTGCATTTACAGTCAATGATGAGAATAATAAATATTCAGTAAGAACTGATATCTTAATTTCTTTAATATATATTGAGTAGTGAGAGATTCAATCTGAGAAAAGATGTAAAAGAACATTATTAATGTAAAGCTGACAGCATTTGCAGTAAATGACATTTGAGAAGAGACTGTTTCATTAAGAGAGATCAACATTGTAATTAATAAGTAAATATTTAAATTCAAGCTGCACACTGATGATTTTCTTGACAAATTGAAGACAAAAATAATGATAAGAGAATTCTTACAGATATACAACATTGATTATAAAGATATCTTTACATTAATTATGAAATTTAATACTCTCTGTATCTTTCTGATTTTAATTGCACTCAAAGATCTAAAGTGTTATCAGATAAATGTCAACAATGTTTTTACTGAGTCATTTCTAAAGAAAACAATCTATATAACATTATTTTTTAAAATTATAATTATCTTTAACTGTATATTATGCATTCTGAACAGTTTATATGATCTGAAGCAAGCTGTTAGAGATTGACATAAATAATATGTCATTGAGCTTTTTTAATTAAATTTTCATCAAAACAATGTGAACTCATATCTTCTAATTTACACTGTTAAGAGCATCATGCTACTTCTTTATATAAATGATATCATTATGATCTCATTAAATCTCTTAAATGTTCTCTAATTCAAAAAGTCTCTCAGAAGCTTATTTAAGATCAAGAACTTAAGAAAGACACAGAAAATTTTTGATATTTAAATAATTTGTAATTATAAGAAAAGAACACTGCACATAAATTAGACATATTATGTTGATAAGATGCTCAGAGATTTTTATATGTAAAATGATAAGCATTAATATACTGAGATCTTACTGAATAAATATGACTTTCTTTGCTTAGCTAATTCTAATGATCAGCACTATTGAAAGAAAGTAAATACTCATACTATATTATGTTGTCTAGTAAAACCTTTAAACTGTGTTGTCTATGAGCACATCTTTATTGAGAAAGTTACAGAAAAAGTAAAAAGAATGTTGACTGCAGTCAATATGAACAGAGTCTTCATTCAGTCTTTAATATTAATTTTATTTTGCTTCATAAAAGTAGCTAAAACACTGCTTCTCAATATTTTTACTTAATGAGACTGTGTCTATTGACTCTCACTAATGACAAACATCAGATAACTAAATGCATCATTAAGAGTTCAACAAATCATTTAAAAGTTTAACTAATCATTAACAGTAAATTTTATAAATTTAATGAATTGCTTAAAGATTTGTCTAGACAGAGACTTAATAAGCTCATTAATAATTATTTTTTAACTGAACACAAAGTCTATTTAAATCTGATTGTGCTTATGCAGATTATAAATGTTGTAATAAAAGACATTAATGTGCTTTAATCACTTATATATATGTGCATTCTTAATTAAGATTAAGACAGCTTAATTGTCTTCTTTAAGCTGAATAAATAAAGATATTTAATGAGCTTCATTCTTTTGAATGCTTATACAGTGTAAGTTAACTTTAAAATATTTACTTATATTTATATTTCTTAATATCTGTTCAAGTCAGATCTCAGTCTTCATACACATTGACATGATTATGTATTTAATCTCAATAATTAAAATGATGATGAACTTTTATTTTTGACTTATTCATAACATTAATTTATCTTTAAGCATATAAACACATTCTAAAATTAATTTCTAATTCTGCTTATTCAAAGCATAGTTAAAGTCAGAGTATTTAAGCATTGCTTAGCTTTCATTAAAATTGTATATGATGTTGAGATTAATAATTAATTTTATATACTGCAGTAATTTCTTAAATGTGTATTCATAATGCTCTGCAGAATCACTGAGATATTGATTTAATCAATTTAGTATGAAGACAATGTCTGATCAAATATGAATTGCTGTATACATTAAATTTTTAATTATCTATTAATACTGTCTTTAATCTATTCTTTAATCAGTTAAGTCAGCAAAACAAAGAACATCATATTCATTAAATGAAATGCTAATGACTCTATGCTTATTAAATTATATATAAAGATTCTTTAATATCTTATTTATATAATGAGTCTGATTCAGATGCAGAGTTCTCATTTTGTAATTATATATAACTTAAATGTCAAAAAATTTCTGTGTCTTCTTTAAGTTCTTGACTTTGAACATGCTCATAAGAGCTTGCTTAAATCAGAAAATGTGTAATAGATTTATTGAAGTTATAATAATATCATTTATATAAAGAAGCAGCATGATTCTTTTAATGCTGTAAAGAAGAAGACAGAGATCAGTCTTACTTTAATGAAAACTTAACTTAAGTAATTTAATAATACATTATTTATATCAGTTCTGTGTGACTTGCTTAAGATCATAAAGACTGTGCAGTATGTACAGAATATAATTAAATACAATATTGATTTCAGAAAAAAATGTTATATAGATTGTTTTCTTCAGAAAGAATTTTGTGAAGATGTTATTAACATTTACTTAATGACATTCTAAATTCTTAAGTATAATGATAGTCAGAAAGACTTGCAGAGTGTTAAACTTAATAATAAGAGCAAAAATGTTTTTATAATCAACATTATATGTCTGTAAGAAGTCTCTTGTCACAAGTTTTGTCTTAAGCTTGTTTAAGAATTCATTGATGTTCAGCTTAAGTTTAAAGACTCATTTACTAATTATAATGTTGATTTTTCTTAATGACACAGTCTCTTTTTATATTTCATTTGCTGTCAAGACTGTCAGCTTTATATGAATAACATTCTTTTACATTTCTTCTCAGATTAAGTCTTTCACTGCTTCAGCATAGATAACAGATGTTGAAATGTTAGATTTAATTATAGAGTCTTCTTTATCTGTAAAAAACATTATAAGTGTCAGTATAATTCTTAATATTTTGATTAAGAGCTCATTCACATCTTAATTATCATTATTATCATCTCTTTTTCATTTCAGAATCTTAACACACAAAATGATTCTGACTTCTTTAAATATCACTGTTTTAACTTAATCAGTGTTGATCTTCTTATTTAACAACTTATCTAAATTAACTGCAGTTAACTTGATCTTATATTATTTATCTTAAGACTTGTCAATCTTAACTATAGTTAAGTCAGACTGCATCTTACTGTTTTAAGTTGTAAGTATTTGATTTGAAGCTGTAATCTTCATAATGATTAACTTCTTTTATAAACATTTAATAAATTTTCTGTTCAAAAAAAACATTTAATGTCTGTTATTACAGTCTAAAATCAACAGTGTCTCTCTTCTTACTTTTAGCAAACTTTATAATGTGATTCTTAATGATGTACTTAAGATCTGAAGTCTAAAGCTAATATTGCTTTGTGATTTTCTCAATGTAACTCATAAAGATTCTTATTCATTCTTAATTCATGAACTTATTGTGTCTGTCTTCAGATAATAACTTAAGATCAATGTAGCTGTAGTATTTATATTCTTATATATAAATGTAATTAATAAATAATTTCACATCAGTGAAAGCTTTCTTAAGAGTCATCTACTTATCATTAATTAAGAGATTAATTGCTGTCTAATTATAAAGATAAGCATCTATCTATACTGTCTACACTCAGAATTCTATTGATAATTATATTTCTTTAATCATAATGTACACTGAGTTCTCAGTAATTTAAATGATTCTTTTAACAATGTCATTCTGAATTGATATATAGAGCATTATGTATTGCAGTGTAATGTTAAGAGATTTGCATTAGTTGTTTAGAATGAACTTTAACTTCATTTCATTGTTGCTTTATACAGCAAGAATCTTTGCATCAATCTAAAGTTCAGTCTTCAGTTGTCATTCTTGCAGTGTCTGTAAAGTCTTATTATATTGCTTCAGTAATATCATTTATGTCTTTCAGAAATGATTATCTACTATCTTTAGAAAGTATTAATATTTATTAAATGACAAAAATAATGAGCTACATATATCAATAAAGATAAAAACAAGAATGTTAATCTTTCTTTTATTTACAGTGTAATCTTACTTATTGATGAACTTAATTAAAGCACAAATTTCATATACATTCTTGTTGTTCTTAACAATAAGAATTAACTTTTCAAGAATTGTCATCTTATAAAGATTATGTAACTTTACAGAATCAAGATGAGCAAATTATTAATATTAAAGTCTGTAAATCTTGATCTTTCTGTTTAATGATACAGTGTCAACATCTAAGAAGTTAATCATAAAATTATGTTCATAAATCTGAATATACAGACTTACATCTGAAGCAATAATAGAAAAGATGATCTCTAAATGTAATGTATACATTACAGATATTAAAGCAAATTCATTAAGACTCTTTACAATATATTTAATTATATAGACTTTATCTTACTTTAATGCTTCTATTATAGTTTTATTGTGTTTATCATACATTTAAAGACAGTATTAATTAAAGCTTTTATACAGTTTTATTTTGCACATTTACTTTTTTGACAGAAGATTGATTTTAAGTTTAAATATATAAAGTGTTGAACTCAGTCTTACAGAATTTCTTAATTTGATTTATATAATGATCATTTCACAATAATAAGAGTATAAATGTTCTTTTTTAACTTTAATTTGCTGATATCTCATTCATATAAGAAGATCACTGAAGAGTTGAAGTTAATCAGTTATATATGAGAAGAATTTAAAGTCTGCAACTTATTTAGATTTAAACATCTTACTGACAGTCTTCTTAAATAGAGCAGCAATTTCATTGTTAATTTTTTCTTTAAATTCAGAGAAAAAATCATCATCATCACTGTCATTAACTTCTGCATCAAAAACTCTGTATTTCTTTTCTTTTTCTTTGTAAACTGACTTCTAATATAACTTAACTGCAATTAATCTGTACAGCTTAATCATAATTGATTTACTTATCTTCTTTTAAGTATCTTGCTTAACATCAGAAAGAAATTCACAATCTTTAATGAAGTGAAAGCTGTTGTAAAGAAAGCATTTAATAAAATAACAAAAAGAATGATTACTGTCTGAGCTGAATGATCTACAATAGTGTTACTTAATATTAATTATACAGTAATTTAATAAACTGCAATTTTAATTCATTAAATGTTAATCTTCTTTCTGTTTATCTATTCACAAGACAATAACAGTCTTATCAGTCTTAAGCTGTGTCTCTTTTTTCTAAAACTTTTATAGATCTCTTTTAATGTTTAAATTATTTTAAGCATTAATGACATTACAGATCACAACATACTTAACTAATAGCACTTAAAGCAGTGTCTAAAACTGTCATTCTGATTTAAACAACTCAGTCATATCAGACTGAGTTGCAGCAATCTTTTTACTAAGTTTACTCAGATAAGTTTATATTTCTTTAATAAATATATTCTTTAACATTCTGTATTCAACAAACTTTATTAAATATTGTCTTCTGATTATCTGCAGCTTCTTTTTATACTTAAACTTTAACATATCTTAAACATTCTTTGTGCTGATTTTGTTCATCAGATATTCTTAATCATCTATATTTATGTAGATAATAAGTTAATATAAAATCTTTACATCAATTTTTTAACTTTCAAAGCTGAGACTGCTGAAAGAAAATGAGCTTGAGAATTTACCAATCAATATATTGACTATTAAGACTTCAATAATATTTTATAGATTTTCTTTTATCAATTATCTTTTTATAAAAGTGAATCATTGATTGCAGTTCTTATAAGTAAGAATTGAGACAGATTGTTGCTTTATAAAGAAGTTGTTGAAGTTCATGATGATGATAGTTGATATGTAGTATAAGAAGTGAATAAAGTAAAATAACAATATATACATTGAAGATAATATAAATAAAACAAATAGAAAGCTTTTATATCTTTTATTCTGTAAAATGATAATGTTTATTTATCTTAATGATTCATATTAAACTACTGAAAAACAGTGCTCTCTGAGTAACTATAAATGCTGATTTTTGTTAAAATCAATTCTTTATGAATCTTTTAAGTTAAACATACTCAGCTGTCACAAAATGCTGATTCTGCTAAAGTCAAATTTATTATAAATCTCAATAATCAGTGATACTGTTAAAGCTGAATTGATTATGAATCTCAATAATTGATATATATAGCTGTCATCAGTGTGCTGATTCTGCTAAAGTCAAATTTATTATGAATCTTAATAATCAGTAATACTGCTAAAGCTGAATTAACTATGAATCTCAATAGTCAGCATACTTAACTATCATCATACTAGAAGTATACACTTTCTCTGAGAAGCTTCTTGCTAATTTGAGCTCATAATCTATTAAAAGAAAGTAAATACTCATACTATATTATGCTGTTTAATGAAATCTCTAAACTGTGTTGTCTATGAGCACATCTTTGTTGAGAGAGTTACAGAAGAAGTAAAAAGAATGTTAACTGTAGTTAATGTGAACAGAGTCTTCACTCAGTCTCTGACACTAGTTCTACTAGCACATAGATTAAAGAAAATATTAGTAAATTATTGAAAATCTTATGTATACTGCAATTTATATGCATCTAAACATTCTCTTTATCTTAAAATGACTGAATCAGTATCTTAGTGACTCTGCAAAACATTATAAGTATGTGCTTAAGAAACTGCTGCAATATATATGATTAATTATTAATCTTAAGATCATGTATGAGCTCAATGAAAGTTAAGATCTGTTTAAATACTTTAACTCTGACTATGTATCAGATAAGTTAGACAGAAGATTTATTTTAAATTATGTCTTTTTGCTTAAAGAAGAATTTATGTTATGAGTCAGTCAGAAACAGAAGTCAGTGACAATATTGATTATAAAGATTAAATATATAATTATATCAATATGTGCAAAGACTGAAGTCTGACTCACTCAGATATTAAGAAACATAAAGTTAGATAAATATCTTAAAGTTAATTTACATTGTGTAAGCATTCAGAAAAATGAGATTCATAAAGAAAATATATTTCTTCAGCTTAAAAGAAACAATTAGACTGTCTTAACACTGATTAAGAACATTTATGTACATAAGTAGTTAAAGTACATCAATGTTATTTATTATTACATTTAAGATCTGCACAAGAAAAATCAGATTTAAATAAACTTTGTATTTAGTCAAGACATGATAGCTGATGAACTGATTAAGTTCTTATTAAAATAGATGTTTAAGCACTTTGTGTGTCAGTTAAGACTTGACAACAGTGAGAGTCAATAAATATAAATGCATTAAGTAAAAATATTGAGAAGTATAATGCTCTATTTACTTTCTTGACTTCTTTAATCTTAATATAAAAAGTTAACAGAGTCTTCTTCTATCTTAAATGATAGAGCTTCTGTCATCAATTTAATTACACTTAAGTTAACTGCAGTCAATGTTGATGTGTTAAATTCATTAAATAAACAGATAGCACAAGTACTCATTATTCTTTCAATAGCTGTAATCATAGCATTATAATTTTATGTCTTTCTTTATATTCAATACATTTGCTGCAATCACTGAATGTTAAAGTTTTTAAGTCATTGAGCAAGACTTATAAAAAATATGTTCATCTTTATTTATATTATAAAGTTATTAATGTTAACAAGCTAAACTTTCTTCACTATTATTAAAAAATTAAATTAACAGCAATCATGATTCACAATATTCTGAGTACATAATGAAATGTAGATCTTATTTTATTCAATTTTTTTATTATTATTTTAAGACTATCTCAGTCAAAAACTTCACTTTATACATTTTTTATGAATTTCAATGAAGTTCAAGTCAACATTGCTGTCACATTTAATACAGCAACTCAAATTAATTAATTTATGAATGAGATTTTAGCAAATATGACATTGTCATTATATATATATATTTTAGATTTAAAAGACACAGCTTTAATAGCTGTGATGAATAGAACAGTTTTACAGTAAATTAATTAAAAGCTGCTTGAGAAGTAGAAGCAACAGTAAAAAAAGTAGTTATAAAAGAATGTTAAAAATGTCTGAATTCTTACTGTTGATAAGAATAGAGCTTTGATACAGAAGACAGAGAATAGAGTGAAGAAATTGATTAATAAAATAGTTAAATATTATGCATTAAGAAATAAAGTTGAGTTTGTGAAGCTTGTTTGAAAGAAAATGTCAATGAATGATTCAGTTTTCATGTAATTAGTTTAGGGTGAAGGTAATATCAATAATTCAAGATATTTTGACATGAGTTAATTAAGTGACAGCGAGGTGGCTTGACTGGGTGGCTGGCTCGACTAGGTGGCGATTACGTTACGGATTAGCTTAACTCAGCCGCTTTGACTTGATCTGGTATCTTAGCCCCGTACTTTACTGAGGAGCCTTGAGGCGAAAACATTTCTTTTCGTGATCTTTATATAAGAGTCCTGAGGTAGGTAAGTGGCATAGCCTCGTTCGAGGATAGATACCTTATCGTCCGCATTGTACGTCGCTGTAATTAAATTTTTTCCGCCATTGTTCTATTATGCATCTTCTGAATTCGTCCACTTTGCGGGTCGCGAAATTTCAAGGCGACAAAGTTCCACCTTATGCGATCCTTTCTCACACATGGGGAAAGGAGGAAGACGAAGTCCTCTTCGCGGACATGGAGAGAGGCAGCGCCGAGGGCAAGTTGGGATACAAGAAGATACGTTATTCTTGCGCCCACGCTGCCGCCCATGGCCATGATTATATCTGGGTTGATACCTGCTGCATAGACAAAAGCAGTAGTGCTGACTTGTCCGAGGCCATCAATTCAATGTATACGTGGTACCGGGATGCAACGATCTGTTACGCGTATTTGGCAGATGTGCTCGCAGATGTGGATACTACGACGTTGGCTTCCCCGTTTGCTAATAGTAAATGGTTTAAGAGGGGTTGGACTCTGCAAGAGCTCATAGCTCCACCGAATCTAGTCTTCTTCTCACATGACTGGCTGGAAATCGGGACGAAATTGTCTCTACGCCAAATCTTATCACAGATCACCGGCATCGATGTGGACATCCTGACCGACTTGAAGAACCTTGAATCTGCAAGCGTGGCAAAGCGAATGTCTTGGGCCTCCGGTCGAAGCACAACAAGGCCGGAAGACAAGGCATATTGCCTAATGGGCATCTTCGACGTCAACATGCCGATGCTATACGGAGAAGGGGAAAAAGCCTTCATAAGGTTGCAAGAAGAGATTATGAAACATTCGGATGATCAGTCTTTGTTTGCCTGGATTGATTTGACGGCTTCGGCGGATTCTTATCATGGAATGCTCGCAAAGCATCCGGCAAACTTCGCTGAATCCCGTCATATCAGGCCGTACCGCGGTGGCCCAGTCAGCAGTCCCTTTTCAATGAGCAACAAAGGCCTCAGCATTGAACTACCTCTCAGTCCTTACAAAGACGACACTTACGTTGCAGCCCTTAATTGTCCAGCACCACCGCCGGTGAACGAAGGATGGTTGGGCATCTTCTTGGTACGCCTCTCTACCGGTGACTGTCAATATGCTCGAGTAAAGCCCGATACCTTTTGCAATGTCGTTGTTCCAGGCGGTATCGAATCTGTATACGTACGCCAATCTGGATTGATTCCTGGGCCTCAAGATATCTATCCGCAACACGCCTTTCAACTTCGAAAGGGCCCTGCTCGAGAAGACGGTTACACATTGATCAGTGCTGTATCTTTCTTGAAATCAAAGGTACCGGCGACGATTCTATCTTCGAGCACGAAAAAATGGGTACCAGCTAGAATGTGGTCAACGTTCAACATCAGCAAAGGAAATAATCGATTGGCAGCAGCGCTTCTCTTTGAGTATATTGATGGGGACAAACTTGTGGTCATGCTAGGTTCGACAATGGACTTTGGAGTCGGTTTCGATGTCATTGTGAAATCCGGAAATGAAACTCTTGAAGAGCTCCAGAACTTATTCAACCCACGACCATCAGGGACTAACATCGTTCTGGAGAATCACCAAGTGCGTGTACATACAGAACCACGAATATATTCAGGCATCAAGTATTACATGGTCGACATCGTCTTGGAAACGTTGTACCGTCCGAACCAACTCGATAAGATCAAGAACATTGTGCCTGGACTGTCAACCGAAGAGCCTCTGCCTGATGTAGTAGGACCTCCTTCTCGTGGCTTTTGGAGGCTCAAAGTTCCGTTCAGGTCTTCAGGAGTGCAGAAACCCTCTGGGTCTGTTGCAGCCTCCTAGTCCTCCGTATGAGGCTGTGTCTGCCCTCATGACTTCTACCGCACAACTGCGCTCGATCTGATTGTTTACTTGGCACTCAGTACCATATCTCTCATTCTGCTGCGAACACAGATAAATTAATCCAAGATGCGGAAGCAGCCTTCCCAAAGAACAATGAGCTGATAAGCAGGCTTTATTGACCTCCCACAACGAGAAAGGCTGTCACCACATGCCATGCGAAGCCTGCGACACTTCTTGGCACCTTCAAATTGTCTGTCGCCATCACTATCCTGCCGCCATACTAGTCTTGTCGAGTATTTAGGCTGTGCAGTGCAACCTAGTTGATATCATGACGAAGTCGAAAACAGGTCTATATACTGCACGGTACCTACAGTATATGTACCAACTGACTTCCTCTTACGAGGTCACGGACGGTGCAGTGGCACGCTTCCCACCGATCTCCTGCAGCTCCTTATCCTCGGCATTATAGGAATGTTCCCCAGTCTTCATACTCTTCTCGCCTGCCACCTCACCCAAATCCTCGACGAGTCTTAATTCGTGGACGACAACATTGCTTGCCGCCGCCTTTGTCGAGCACGCCACAAAAGTGGCGTTTGGTGACCAACACAATCGAGTTGTGAACAGGAAGAACCGGGTTGATCTTCTCAAGGGTATGGCCACAATTTTAAAGAAGTGGTAGACCGGCGAAATAGAGGCCAGACTTAAAGGAGCGCAAGACGAAACCGTCTTTCAGTTGAGAGCGGCGAATATGAAGGGTATGTCAAGAGTGTAGAGAGGATATGAGCAACGATTTCCTGTTGTCAGGCGAGCGCGACACACAATTCTGAGCATCTCAAGCTATAAGATTGATAGGGCATCATTACCGTCCGCAGTCCCTAGAGCACGTCTATCCTTCATCATGGATTTCAGTGGAATCAAACATCAGAGGAAGCCTCGTAACATGCGGAGGCTTATGCTCAGTCAAATGAAACACGGGAGTCCCTATACGGCGGAGACTTCCCACTTTCATGCGAGTTCAGCCACGTTGACATAAACCTTCTATTCCCTGTGCCCACAGCCGGCAGCAGAGAGACAGGCCACTACACGCCCCAGGGAGGACTTAATCATAAAGTTTACTGTTGCCACGTCCGTCCAGCATTTTGGGCACGTGTCACGCAGGGAACTTTTTCGAAGCTCTGGGAAAGACGCTGGCTCGCTGGGAATGCTCCGCATCCTCCTCCCGCGCTTGACAGCGGGGAGGCAACGTTAAGGGCCTGATATATGCAATCCGGCCAGTTCCACAAGGGCGATCTCTCCGCCGATGGGGGCCAAAACCTGCTAGCACCGGTTCGATTCACGCTGGCAAGTATTGGCAGCCATGGCAGTGTTCTACTACAAAGCCCCTGCCCTAAGTCCTCTAGGTTCAGATTTTCGCCCCCCTGGCCGAAGCTCTGGCGCGCGACAGAGCTTTTGCGCAGACCAGAATCACCCTGCAAACTCTTCTTATGATGAACACGGACATAGTCTTGAGAGCATACCTGAAGGAGAACAACATCTCTACTTCAGGCAACGGTCCAGCGCAACCGATCTCTCGTGCGTTGTCGCCCAAGCCCCACCGACTCGCTCAGGCTACTGCGAGAGACTACAATCGGTGGGCCAGGAGGGACCATTGCCCACTGTCAAAGTGGCATAACAAGCTCTGGGCCACTCAGCTGCGCCATCTTTCTCAAGCATAGGTCTCGGTGGTTGGCTCCCCGTTGTAAGGAATCTTCAACGCGGTAAAATATTCGCCTCGAAGCAGAGCGAGATTGACGTGGAGGATTTCAACAAGTCCACGCTGAGAAAGTACCTCCCTCGGGAGCGCCCGCATAGGGCTTAAGTCGTATCTGCTATGCTCCAAAGCCGTCATATATGGACATGGGATAATTGCATAGGTTACGGTACAAGACGGAACACGGTGCACCCGCATGGATTCCCTCAGAGACCCGTTCATATGGGCAGGTGGGCGTAACAGTAGCCAATTGGTGCATCAATGGAACCCATTTGAAAAGCCAGAGACAAGCATTGCGCCCTCAAAGCTCGGAACGAAGGGCGTGGCGAACAGTATAGATCTTGCACAGTACAGTTGGTTTTATTTGACGATTAGAGGCTTGCATTCCAGATATAGAGATTCAACGACAGTCTCGTTTCCAGTGCCAATGACATGATGAAACAGCGTTTACTCCTCCCTTCCAAAGTACGATTGAATCCCACCGTACCGGACAGTAGTGCCTGGTGCAGTAAAGGCCTAGCGTGTATCCTACACCGACTGCTTGCAACACTGCCGCTGCGTAGGTATCTTCGGCATACGCTTAGTTTTGCAGTAGCCTGTGTTCGCCGGTTACGGCTTCGCTCTTTGACGTTCCATATCACCACTAAGGAGTGCATTGAAACCTGTCTCCAAGTAGCTCATCCGCCTTTGATCGAGATTTCCGTCTGCGAGCGCACACGCAACATCATAAATGTGAAAGTCGTCTGGCTCATATTTGTTGTTCGCATGTCCCGTATCGCCGCGTTTCGCTCTTCTCGTCAAGTACCTGGTCATCGTCACTTCGGACCTTTGCTCCTTCCACCTCGCCGTCGGTCGACTTGCTTGCCCTGGAAGAACTCCACATATAAGGACCTTTGCCAACTACCTTGGCGATTTCGTCGAAAATCTTATCCAAAATCGCACCTGTGCACATAGGATTTTCTGCTGCAATGTACAAGTTCTCGGTGATAGAGAGTGTTGCGAGTCCAGCTAAGTGACGACTTCAAGCCCGACTCCCCTGAGTTGCAAGCATCCTGCCCGCAGACTCTTGATGCTCCTTCTTGAGAGAGGCACGATTCCATAATGCGATCGTACGTCGCACGGTAGAAGGCGAGTGTCTCGGGCGAGTCTTCCCAAAGCCCTGCCGGCTCAATACCTTCATCCATTGCTTCCCTATACCCGTACATCGCCGGATCCCAGTCCCGAGTCAGCCAGCCCGGATATCTTTCATTTCCCAGGCTTCGTGGAACCACGGCAACGCCGTCCCAGTCAATCAATCCTTGCAATCCGCCATCTTCTGAGACAATGATATTCTGGATATCGAAGTCTGGATGAGTCAATACGAACTCCTTCCTCCCGTCTTTAGATCTGGGGATCCAGTCCAGAAACAATCGTATAAGCATGAGCTCGCCTTTGCCGGAAAGGCTATCCGGTTCAGGTTGGCGATCCAGCACAGAGGTGTAGAACGAATTTGGGTCCACATGCGGACCCAATTCGACATACAAGGCAGTCTCGTCAGGATCGTCAGTTTTGAGACGTTCGAGCATGGCTTGATTGTCGACGTGTCTTGTTGGTCCAATACTCGCGGGATGGCCTTGGTCATCAAAGACAATTGAGCCTCCCTGGTCGAATGAGAATTTGTCCAGTTGTACCATGGCAGCCGCGATCTCCGCTAAGGTCCGAGTTCGGCGTGCTTGTATAATGTCTTTTGAAATCCCTTTGTCAAACCAACAGTTGTACAAAGACATGCCGGGAATGAAGCGCATGAGGATGAAGGGACATTTGAGCTCGTTGTCGAGTGTGGCGTCAAATGCAAATACCTCGGGCACGGGAATCGTGGTCTCACGTCTCAATAGTCGCATCGTCAACGCCTCGGACGACAGAGCCTTCGCAGCAGGCTCGTCAAAGTGATCGCGTGTTCCGTTGGCAGGAACCTTAAGAAGCCATCGGACTCCATCACTGAAATCCAACGGGAAAAGGACATGGTAAGAGCCAAGAAGTGGTGAACCGACTGCGATGGGACCGATCCAGTCCGATGATCCACTTTCGTTGCTTGGATGGGTTCTTTGGCGAACAGCGGAAGCAAAACCAGGGAGTTGGTCAAGCCGTATGCTCGCTAGTACGGCAGAGAATAACTCTGTGGGGTCTTCTTCCTCGGATTCCGCTTCTTCGTCGTGGCCGAAAACGGCCGCATCCGTGGGTGCAGACTGAGGAAGTTGATCCACTGTGCCAGACATTGTGGGTTGTAAATAATCGTTTTCAATTGAATTGATTCCAGACATTCTCCGTGATGCAATGCAGGGAGTAAAAAGGTGATGTTTTGATAAGTTTAATGGGGGGAGTGGGGGTGGGGCCGTGCACGGACCCGGGAATACTGCGCGTGGTCAGGATCCCCTCCTGTGGTAGCGCCACTTGCTATAATGGAGACGGCACCGTATCCAGTGACATCCCATGTGGCTTCTCCTCCATCTTGACCTGCTGCGGCGCGGGCTGGGACTGCCTCTCCAACGGACTCTGTCGACGGCATGGAACGACTGGGTACTCCCAGGGGACATGCAGCGACCCAGGTTTTCATAACTGCCTGTCCTTTTGCGACCAGGGTATACGTCCTCCTTCTTTCTCTATCCGTGAAGCAACCGCTGCTTGGCTTGCAGGCTGATATGCGTACTATTTGAAAAGGTCAATTCCAAGGCTACACCGAAGTGAGCCGATGCGACGCCAACGGCGACAACTGGTGCTGCGCTGGGGCGGCGGGTCAGGATCTCGGAGGGCTTGAATGCTGCTCGACAAATCTGACGACTGCGCTGGAGCCATACCCGTTTGCGGCGGTTGACCGCTCAGGACAGCCAAGCTCGGTGGCGAAGGTCGCGACAACTGTGGTGTTGCCCAGTACGACGCTTACGCCTGGCTTCCCCTCTTCTTCGAGCCTATCTAGCTCCTCTACCTCCACACCTAACAGCCCCTCGACGCAATCCACATCGCAGAGTTCCACGACAGCCATACCGCCCACAGCCCCCACAACAGCATCACCGCAGCCCGCCAGCAAGACTCCTAATTCGACTCTTGGACTCGAAATCGGTGTTCCCCCTAGCCGTCATCATCCTCCTCCTTGCCAGTTTAGCCGTCTTTCTCTTTCGCCGAAATTGAAAGCAGAAGCGCGATCTGGCACAAGTGCATGGTACGAGAGCGGACGATCAGCCCGACGTGCATCAGCTAGGGGAAGATGGGATGTTGGGAGAGCTGGATGTTACGCGGTAGGAGTCGACACAGGCGAATGCGGGGAGGTGGGAGTTGCCGCATGATGCGCAGAGGCATGAGCTACTGTAGCTGAGCTGACTAAGCTACAAACGAGGTAAGGTCAGTGTATCTACTACCTTAAGGTATGTACTGTCAAAACGTCATGCCTCATTCCGTTACCTTAGTGGTTCAGAGCCCTACAGAGGTTTCAGGAACATGTGGAGTTTGCTAGAACAAACAGTTTGCTATGAATAAAAGTTTTTTCTTTTGTCAATTAAAGACCTTCTTATAGGGTCACATTTTCATAGAGTAGCTAAACACTTATGATTACATGTTCATTTCACTAATCACTTCTTCTATGTTTGACAGATTATGAGCTTAAATATATATTGATATTTATTTATTCATTAAGTCATTTGTTTCTATTCAAAACAGTGAAAGAAAAACATCTCATTGTTATTGTTATTTTACAGATGTTAGAAAGAGTTCTCTAAGAAATAAAGTGAATTTGATGTATAATGAGAAGTTATTTACATTAAACTGTTATAAATTTACAGATAAAATGATCAAAAACAACTCTCATAATTATTTTAAAGTTGAATCTTTACATTAAAAACAACTTCATTGTCAATTTAAATGTTCTCATCATACAAAATGACTACAATGTCATATAATCTTACATTTTTAAAAGTTACAAAACTCAAGAGATTGACAGACTACTCATTATGAAGAATGTTGATTAAATACAGCTTAATGAGTGCTGAATTATGAGATTTAATAATAAAAAATGATGTTGAATCTTTACTGAAGTCAGATATTTTGAGTTAATTAGTAATGACTGAAGAATTCATATCTAAAACAATGATGATTACATTGACAGTCTCAGCAGATATTACTTGAGCTGACTAAATTATATAAAATAATAAGATCATAGTCATCATTATTTTTACTGTTAGCTTGAAGATTACTGTTGTCATAGACAACATGAAAACAGTAAAAGAAATGTAAAATTATCTTATATATCTTTATCTATTTTACAGATTTAATCTTAAATATATTCTATTCAACAATCTATATATCTATCAACTCAATCAATACTTCTTTGTTGATGCTTATGCTCTGAAGTATAAGACACTTTTATGAGAAATTACAGTTTTTAATCTCATCATTAATGAAATTTTAAAGATTATTACTTTTCTATTGAATCTAGAATTCTTCTACTCTCAATAAATAATGATGAAATGCTTTAAGATTCATAATGTAATCTTAATTCTTAATAACTTGATTGCTGAACTAATTGATGAAGAGTGTCTCAAAGAAGAAAATGAGAAGCTTGCTTTAATGAGTAAAAAGAAGAATCATAAAGATAAGAAGAGAAAGAATAAGAAGAGAAATGTTAATAAGAATAAGAATGAAAATAAAATATATATTTACTGTAAGAAAGCAGTTCACTCTAAAAATAATTACTGAAAGTTACACTCAAAAAAGATGTCTAAAGAGCTAAAGAAGAAACAAGAGACTAAAAAGAAAAAAGAGAAAGAAAAGAAGAAAGAGAAATTCTTAAGTTTTAAAGATAAGTAATATAATAAGAATACAGTGATCTTGACTGTGATAGAGAACTATAGTTTTATGATTAATAAGATGTTATGAATAACTGACTTTAACACAACACAATATATGTGCTGTAATCTCTCTGCATTTAGCTTAATCAAAATATTCAACAACAAATTCTCTATAAGAAGAGTATCTAAAGTGATGTATGCTTAAAAGATAGAAATGATTAACTTATAGCTAAAGAACAGTAATGAAAAGTCTTAAAGTATCATTTTAATGAATGTTTATCTTATAATTTAATATAAGACTCAATCTCTTCTCAATTGAAATGATCAAAACAAAAGAGATATCAGTTAAAATTAAGAATGAATTACTACATTTAAAGAATAAAGTAAAGAATATACTTAATTACACAGTACACAAAGATAAGCTATATTATCTTTAAATCTTAATGATGAAAAAATTTATGAATAAGAATAAGATTATGTCAGTTATTAAAGATAACAAGATCTCAAGAACTACTTAACATTGATATTTTAATTATATAGAGAATTTAAGTCTTAATAATGTGTTAAAGAACTTTGAAATAGTGAGGCTTAACTTATAAGAATTTATAAAAACATTATTACATTTATGTGATGTCTACATGAGAACAAATCAAAAGAAGAAGATCTTAAGAGAATTATAAAACTAAATTATAAAGATGATTAAACTGATTCATATTAATGTTGTTGACTTTATCATGCTGAAAGCATATAACAGATTCTTGTAATATATAGTCTTTATAGATGATTTTACTTGCTGATGATACATTTGTAATATGAAAATGAAAGATTAGGTAAAAGACAAAATTAAATGATTTTTTAATATACTTTTTATTCAGATGAATCTATGAATTGCATGAATACAACTTGATAATGAAAAGAAATTTAAAAGTAAACTCATCATTGAATAATTATGAAGTCTTAAAATTATCTATGAAACAACAGTTTCTTATGAACTGAAGCAGAATGAAGTGACAGAAAAAAGTAATGAACTTTTGACAGCAAAAGTTAAAATTATAATTCTGAATAATGAAGTCTTTAAAACTCTATAATTAAAGACTGTTAAAACAGCATGCTATCTTCTTAATTAATTCTCAATGTCAGCTTTTAAGAACAACAAGATCTCAATTTAGCTACTGTTTAAATCTTTTAATAAGAATAGATCAGCAAATCTCATCAGTTTTAGACATTTTTGATGTTTTGAATGCACAGCATATATGTATATATTAAAGAAGATCTGAACAACAGAAACTAAATTTGAATTCTAAAGTAATAAGAGAATTTTTGTTAAATATAAAGAAAGAAATCAATATAAAGTATGACTTTCTGAAAAGAGAAAGATAGATTAAATAATTAAAGTAAGAGATGTGTAATTTGATAAAGATTCATTAATTTATGATGTTGAAGTTGCAGTCTCAATTTTTAGAGTTACTCAATCTCACATTGTTAGTGCAGAACAAGAAAATATGCAGTTATTTTTTTTATTTTCTTCTTAATTCTCATCATTGTCACTGTCTTTAAAGTACATATCATCATATTCTCTCATACTGATATCATCAAATCAATTAGAAGAAATGAAGAAAGAGAAAGAAGATGTTATAAATATTTTTTTTATAATTGACAGATCAGTATCAGCTGAGTCTTGACATTCTAAAAGAGAAAAATGATTTTTTATAAAGTTAAAGCTTAAAGTAATCATGATCTACTTAGTCATATTTGATGCAATCATTGATGTCATAAAAAAGAAAAAAGACTTTAAAAATAAATCTTAAACATTTAAACAGACAATTGCAAGTTATGAGTTAAAAGACTGAAAGAAAGCAATGAATAGTGAGTATAATTTGTTAATGATTAACTTTACATAAACTTTAAAGATGTTGTCATTTAATTGACAAGCTTTAAGAAATAAATGAATCTACTGTTATAAAAAAGAATTTAATGACTCAATTCTACAGCATAAGGCTTGATGAGTAGTTAAAGAATTTAAATAACAATTTGAAATTGACTATAAAAAGATCTTTGCAATGATTGTCAAATCAATGACTTATAAAGTTATCTTTATCATAGCTGCATTTTACAACTATAAATTGAAATAAATAAACATCAAAATGACTTTCTTACACAATGATTTGAAAGCAAAAGTCTATGTGATTTAACTTACTGAATATGAAAAAGAAAAAGACAAGATGTATAAATTGAAGAAAGCTCTATATGAATTAAAATAGTCATCTTATTTATGATATAAAATGATACATCACTTTCTTGCTGACCTTAGATACACACAGATTCACACAGATAATAGTGTGTTTAAAAAGAAAACTTTAATTATTGCTGTTTATGTTGATAATATTCTTTTATGTAAATTTAATAAGAACAAAATTCTAAATCTTAAGATCAAATTAAGTAATTATTTCAAAATAATTAACTGCAGAATCTGTGAGCATTACTTAAAAATGCTAATTACACAAAACAGAATTCTATAAATTCTTATTCTGTCATAGAGAATTTATTTTACAGAGATGCTTAAAAATTTTAATTTACAGAATGTCAAGATAGATACAATTTCAATGAAACTCAGAGTCTATCTTACAAAGATTATCAGAACAGCTGAATCAGAGCTAATAACTAAAGTGACTGTCAGGTTAAGTTAACTTAACTTGACTTGAACAGAGCTTCTGAGTCAGATTGAGTTGAGCTTTAATTGTTAACTTAAAAATCTGAATTAAACTTAAACATTAAAGCTTAACTTAACTTAAAAGCTCTGTCTGAATTTTAAGAATTCTAAGACTAATTAGTAAGTGAGCTCTTGAGACTTGACTCAAGAATAGAGATTATGAGCTTAGAGATTACTGATATATAAGTGTTATAAGTGAGCATTATATATACACAGTTGAACAGCTTTCAATTTAGTCTATTTATTTACTATATTAAGAGTTAAATATTCTCAAAATAATCTAGTAATGATTGCTTCAATCTGCATCTTTAGACACAATATTTCAATTATGTATATATCTCTTAATAAGAAACATATTCTTGTGCTAAATGATAACTTACTTTACATAAATTGCAATCAGATTAACATCTACATTTTGTTAACTAATAGATGATAATTACTGTACAGTTCATTAAACATACTTTTAAAGAAGACAACAATATATACTTTTATTATCTTCTGCAGACTGTTAATGACTGAGCTTTAAAAGCAAAACATTTTATGCTGAGAGAAAATTCTCTTTAAATAATCTTAAATTATCTTGCAGCAAAGCCTTTGAAAGAATAGTTTTACTATTAGAAAATCTGTTGATTTCTGATAGCAACATATTTTATGAAGAGTGATAGCTATAAAATGAAGTATTATTATTAAGCATTATATTGTATATTAAAATTAAGCTTACTGTCTGACTTTTAATGATGAGCTAACTTAAATGCTTCAGTATTTTTTTCTGTATCTACAGCATTATTTTCTTTCTTCTTCTCATTAACATCAGTTTTTTCTTTTTTAAATGTCTTTCTAAATGTTCTTTCTACTACTGCTGTCTTCTTTCTGCCTAATACAGTCTTTGTAGCACTGCATCTTGAAGTTTTCTTAATATATATTATGATATAATATGACAATACAATGATGCTCTAAAATTAAGTTAATAAAAGCATTATAAAAAAACAGTTTAAATGCATCTTTAAATGACAATAAGTTCTAGAGTGACTTTGTAGTTTGAAGATGCATTGTAGTTTGAAAGTGTGTTGTAATTTGAAAGTGTGTAATTAAAAGATGTATTGAGAGCTTTTAGATGTTAGCAATACTCAGATGTTAAATTGCTGATAAATAACATATTTATTTATGATATATACATTAATGTTATGAATAAATATATCAACACACTCATTTTTAACACTCAATCTAACACTTTCTTATCTTTATCTTTGTCACTCAATCTACTACACTCACTCTATCTCTACTTAGTCTCTATACTCAGTCTCTACACTCACTAAATATATTGCTTAATGCTATTACTTATTTTACTGCTCATTTCTTAAGATTTAATTTTATACATTGCTCTTATGCTTCACTTTAATGTGCAGCTATAATGTGCACATATAATACTTAATTATATCACTCAGTATAGAACTCAGCAGCTAACTACATATTTTAAATTCTCATTATAATGAATTTAAACATTAAACTTTCATTGTAAACTGTAAAATACTTAACTTTTAATTCATTCTCAGTCTCTGAAGAGAGATTTAATCATCATAACTGTTTATAGAAGTCTATATATAATTTAAAGAAGACATTTAATGAATACTTAAACAACTTAAAGACTGTATGTGCAAGAAAGAAATGACAGAAATGTATAAAGAATAAGAACTCTAAATGAATTGAAAATACAAAGATGATAAATTGTGAAGCTGTAAAATGAGAAAAAGATGCATTGAAAAAGACTGATGCATATCAGACTGTGAACTTAGCATTGAAAAAGATCATGAAAGAAAAGATTAAAGATGAGATCTTAAAGAAATGATATAACTGTGAAATTTCTTGTAAGATTTCTTTAAAGTTATTATGCTCAATTATATTGCTTTTAATTATCTGTAGATGTCTATTACAAAGATGAGTTGAGAAACAAGTTAATAAAGAATAAGAACTGAGCTTAACTTAAAGAGAAAATTAAGAAGAAGATATTATTTGCTGAAGTTTTTGCATTAAAAGAAGAGTGAGAGTTCATAGAAGTGAAGTAAGAAATATATTACATTTATATTTTTTATAGACTCTCTGACATTCTCTAGAATATCAATAAAGATGAAGTTATTTAGCAGAAGTGCATCAACATTAATTATTAAATTGAGAAGTGCCTAACAGTTATGATTAAGCATTAAGAATGAATTCTTAACAATATAAAAGAATAAAAGCTATATAATGCTGAAGATTCTGACTTTATTAAGATTATATATTGCTTTTATAGTGAAGTTCTTGATTTTAAACACATCAATAACTTTAATTATGTATAAATATTATATCACTTAATTATAACACTTCTTAACTTTAACATTGACTAGTTACATTTAAGAGCCTGTATTTAATCAGAAGAAAAAAGATAAAAAGAGTGTGATTAAAGATGTTGATGAAGCTTATGTAATAATGTCTGAAGATAAGAAATTTTTAGATGATGATTTTATTGATAAATTTGTTCTTGATGACTTAATTAATGACAATGAAGATAATAAGAAGAACATTGAATCTATTAGTGATGAAGAGAGTAGTGAGAAAAATAATAAGTAATCATTATTAATTGAATAGAAAGCTGATCTTTAGAGATTAAAGATGTAAGATAAAGAATAATTAAATAGATTTTTAATTATTAATTAAAGATTTTTCAATGAGAAATCTCTTCATTAATACTTAATATTTGCTATACATAGTAATTTTTAAATAATGTCTATCATAATTGATATTATAAAAAATTCATTTTATATTCAGATACATGTTCTGTTACATGACTACAATCTTGTATATATTAATTTTGAAAGTCTCACAACACACTATCATTAACACATCACTTAAAATACAATAAAGTATCATTTATTTACTTAACTTACTACAATAACTCAACATCATGTCTTTATACAGCTCATCATTCAGTTAAATCTTGAATAACTCAGAAAGATTATTTTTAAGTGCTTTTAATGATAAAATTAAGTTATCTTAATTAAGTCAATCTTGTTCTTTAACTTTTACAGACACTTTAAACTCAAAATATGTTCTTTAAAGATCTGCAATAAAGTGAGAGTTTCAAGACCAATGAGAAATAACTGTATAAAATCAGAATACAGACACAAAAATTAAAAATTATGCTTAAATAACATAAAACAGTTCAGCTTACTCAGCAAAGATCTGACAGTTCTTTGCTGAAGTAGCTAGCAAATGTGATGAAAGATTAGATATAATGTATGTTAATTATTACAATATTATGAATTATTTAGCATCAGAAAATGATGAAATAATCATCATAAAACATCATCTGAAAAGCAGCAGTTATTAAAAGATGAAATCAGCATTAAAAAGACAGATTTCAATCTTTGAAGCAATGAACTTAAAGATATGTTATGATTTTCAATTATAATGCTTTAATATAATGCTCACTGTTTAACAGACAGCTTAAAAGATCATTATCAAATCATTTAACTTTATTTTTAAAGTCTTTAATCAATAGATTCTTCAATTCATTATAATACTCAATATATTCTTTTATATTATTGAGCATATAAAGTTCTGAAAGCTCATCTGAATGTGTTGTGTCAATATTAAGATTTTAGATTGAAGCAAAATTGCATAACTTCTTAAATATTATGCTGTAAATGTCTAAAAAGATGTGCTTGCAGAGCTTAAAATACAGATTAAAGTCTTTATTGCATTTAATAAATAAAGCAATTTAAATCATCTTGCATTTCTAGACATTACTGCATACTTTATTGATGCTGAGTAAAAGTACACAGAGATACTTTTAGTCTTTAAAGAACTAAAGAATTAATATAATGATGAAAATCTTGCTGAATATATTTTTAAGATGTTGAAAGAGTGAAATTTGACACATTAATTGCTGATAGTTACAGCAGACAATGCATTCAACAATTATACATTATAATGTTATTTGAGTTGACTTCTGAGTTAGAAAAATATTATTTAAAGTGATGAAACTGAAATTGTGAACTGCATAATACATATAATTCAGCTTGCAGTCAGTCAGCTATTTATATATTTGAAAGTAAATGCAAAGAATGATTAACTCATTATTACATTTAATGATGATGAATTATGAAATTTCACAATTAACAAAGACTATTTCTTTAACATCATACTGAAAAAGATCAGTATATCTTTTATAATGCTTTATTATAATGCTCATATCTGTTGAGTTAATATTTTAACAAAAATCTCATATAAATTTAATTATTAACTATTGTCATTATGACATCATCACAGCATCTAGAGTTGTTCAAAGATTTACAGAAGACAAATTCATAAAGTATAATTGAAAATGTAAGAATTTAATGAAACTCTTTATATAATATGCTGAGTTAAACATATAAACTATAAACTGAACTTTCTTAATGAATAGAATGTCTAACTTTGACAATAAGTAGAATGAAATTTCTTAAATGCAATATAAAAGAGTGACAACATATTAAATATATACTATATTTTCTAAAGCACTTCAAGAACTAAACAGAGACAATGAGTACTATTAATAAATTAATAATTTATAAGCTGTAATATGCATACAATGATCTATTTAATCATCTTAAAAAACAGAATGAAGCAATTAAAAAGTTTAAATTGTTCTTTAATGCTGAGCTGTGAAATGTCATTAATGCATTAAAAAAGAAATTAACTCAATATTATAAAAAGACAGAAATCAATTAAGAATTGTTCTGTAATCTTGATGTCATATTGAATTCATGTAATAAGCTTAATATATACAATATAGAATATTCTCAGTTCTCAATAAATATTACATAGCAAGACTGACATATTGTTTCAATAAAGAGAAGACTGAGAAGATTTATATTTAAAGTATAAACTTAAGTTTTAACAATATTACAGAGTTAATTATCAGCACTTGAAGAAAGAATTATTAAATGATGATTTAAGAATTCTTAACTTAAAGAAGAAGAAGATGATAGCAATGATGAGTTGTATAAAAAATGTAAAAAAGCATCAAGACATATTTGTGACAGAAGAAGTCTCAGATTATTTGTAAAAGTCTTCAATATTAAATGTGAATGTTTTAATACTTAATTACTGAAAGCTGATGAAGAACTTAAAATCAGTAATGATATAATTCATAAAAGATATATTTGCAATTTCTACAGCAGATATTGAAGTCAAATACTTGTTCAACATAACTTAAGATGTAATTACATATTGTTGAAATTAACTGAACTTAGACATTATTGAGAACATTATGCTGATTAAATATCATGATATGTTTATTTTTGCAGCAAAAGTGATAAAAAAAATTGAAGAGAGATCTGTATTGATAATGATTATCAATAATGATGAGAAAGATTCATCAATAGATGAGCTGAATTTAACAGTAACTAAATTATGTATAGAGCTTCTATCAGATCACTATTTTAGTGATAATGATCTTTATGATAATAGTGATTATAAGAACAACATTAACTTCAGACTTTATAATTATGATTAAGATAAGAACATTGATTTAAGACTTAACAATGATGATTATGATTAAATTTTAAACATAGAAGTAATACAATTAAGTATTATAAATATCTTGAACAGCACATACTCAGAATATGTAATCATTAATATTGATTATAGTTATGAGTCAAGAAAGATTAAAGATCATATAAGTTCATTATTTAAAAGACTCACTACAGCAATCAATGCATCAACTATTAAGATCATCAATAATGACTCAATAATCATTGATCTTAATCTTTAAATCATTTATTTAAATGACTCTGCTCAGAGTACATTGACTGTCAATATACACACAGTCTTGAATATAACACAACATTGATTAAAAGAGAAAAGTCTTCTTTATTAATAAAGTAAAAAATTGTTACAAGCACTGCATTCACACTTAAAAGCATAGATAAAGCACATTAAGTTCTTAACTGCTTCAGTATTACAATTTTACAAAAGACAGAATCTTTTATCTGTTGATATCATTAATAATTGTTTAAAGTTAAGAAAAATTCATTCTTTCTTATCTAAAGATGATGTTGACATTCATTAATTTAAGTATCAACAATCTCAATAAACATATACTTAACATAATTTTTAATTTAAACATCAGATCTTTTTACTCTTTCTATGCAGTTTATTAACACTTTAATTTTCTTAAATTGCTTATAATAAATATAAGTTACATATGAGTTAATAGTATTAAGTAAAGTATTAGAATTGAATGTGCTCAGATATAGAAAATAATGTTTAAAAATCTTTAAGAACATTCAGCTTTGCTTAAAGCATTAGAGTTCATTTTGATTTTCTATATCTTCATTAATATTATTATTATTATTATTATTATAATGATCTTTATTTTTCTCATCATTATTTTATATCTTCACTAAGCCTTCTGCCTCTTGATCTGCATCATTAATGAAGATTAAAACTTATAATGTTGACAGTTAATCTTTATTGTTAATTTTAATTCATAAATATAGTTAATCAGCAAGAAGCTAATAGACAATTGTAAAGAGTATTACAATAAAGTAATATAATTATATTTAATCAATTTGTATCTCAACTTCATCACTCTTTGACATTGAAATAACAATCTATGAAATTTAAAATTTAATTAAATCTTTAATAGATAAACAGTGCAGAATTAATATATTTTATCTTTTTTCAATATTGTCTTTCTAATATCTGCATGCACAAGTTCATCAGATTTAAAAAAGATACACTCATCATCAATATTCTTATTCAGCATTACTCAGACAGAAAAAACTACTGTAACTTTACTTTTATTATTACTCAGTATCATCTCTGCTTCTTTATTCTTATCTGCAAAAACATTAAACACTGTTGAGAGCTGATAACTATAAAATGAAATAATATTAACTCTTGTCTTCAGAGTCATTATAAAGAAGTATTAAAAGTATAATATATATTAATGATTCTTCTTGTCTGTTATATGCTCTAAATCAAGTATGCTGCTATTAAAAATCTGCATAGCAAAATTTAAATTCTCATCTTCAGCTATAGTAAATTGTTTATAGCTGTTAAATTAAATGATTCATTCTTAATGCTTAATTACTTCATTTAAACAGTTATCTTAATGATTTTAAATATATTTATCTGCTTTTTCAATCTAATCATATCAGCACAAATTAAATGTCAAATAAAATTAATATATCTCTTCTTTAATTATTGAGAAAGCACTCTTTGCTTTAAGAAGCTTATGCAGAGCTTGTATTTCTTTAACAGTTATAATTAAATTATTTTGTTGAATAATATCTTCATTTTTCTTTTACTCAGTGATCACATTCTAATCTGTAAGAAAGATTACTACAAATGAAGTTAAAGTTTAATACAGAATATTATAATCATTTATTAATATTTATTATGTTCACTCTCTACATATCTCTTAACAACAATTTTCTTTCTTGTCTTAACTACATATTTTGCTCTTTAAATTCTCATCTTAAGCTTCTTATATTTTGAATTATGTTTAAAATCTATATTCAATCTATTCATTGTCATATCATTCTGCTCTTGAGCCTCTTCAATATCAGCATCTATGAATGCATTAATTACTGAAAAATGTAATGAAATCAATTTCTGAGTGATATTAAAACATAAAGAACTCAATAAAAGAATAAATAAAGAGTTTCTGAGTTCTTAAATATGATTTAGTCTCTGATTTAGTACACACTTTGTGCATTATAATTGAGCATTATAATAAGTGAAGTTACATACTAGATTTTGAGTCAAAAGAAGTAAAAGAAGCAGCTGAAGTACTTTGAGACAGTGCAGCATTGAGTGTGAATTCAGAGTAGTTAATAAATGTTTTTATTCTTTTTCATTAATCAGCAAAGTCTTCTTTCTTCAGATATGCAGCAATGTTTAAGATAGATAGATTAATTTCATTAATTTTTTTCTTTCTTTTCTTCTTAAATTGAAGTGAGAAATCTAATGTATCAGTAGAATGTGTTCTCTTACTGATGAATTGTTCTCATTCAGTAATGAGAGATATGAAGTCTGATGCTTTTGCTATGTTAATGAGTTAATTTAATTCAGTAATGAAAGATATAAAGTTTAATGCTTTTACTACATTAATGAAGATAATCTTTACACTCAGTTTTCTCTGTTCTGATGATGTATTTTTAAAATGAAAGTCAGCATCATATCTCTTTATTACTTACTTTACTTACATAATGCAAAAAAAAAATATAAAAAGCTTAATACAAAAAGTAAGATGTTCTGTAGAAAGAAAATGTAGAAAGTATTGTGTTAAAGATAAACAAACTTGTTAAGCTTTTATATTATTATTTGTTTATATGAATGCTGTGTTTTTGTTATCAGTGAATTTATAGATAATTAAGATCAATTTAAATTAAGCTGTACAATTATTTAGATTTATTAATTTATGATCATTTCTTCTTAAGCTACTATCTGAGAAATTTAAAGCAATATATACAATTTGTAAAGTGTAATATCTCAATTATGTTAGTTGCAATTTCTTTACTAAGTATAGATCTTCTCACAGTAGAGAAACTGACATTAGAATTATGTTGTATAGTATGACAGAGCTATGATGAAAGTTAAAATTATAAAGAAATATTAAATAAATTTTAAAGTTTGTGAATTTGACAACACAAAATTCATTGAAGAGAACAGAATATAAATTATAGATAAAGATGTATAAAATAGAATTAAGTTCATGAAATGAAAGCAAAGAACAGATTGTCAAGCATGACATCTTTAAAGAAGAAGATTAAATCATTAATAATTCTGTTTTTTTAAATTAGTTTCTGCATAAAAAGAGTTAAGTAAGTTACATGATTGCATCATTAAATTAAATTAAAATGCTCAATTTTAATGTTCTTTAATCAGCTTATGCAATGCAGCAATGATAATATTGATAAAAGTTGCATTCTTTTATTTTAAATTTAGAATTCTTCTTACTACTGATTAAAGAGATTTTTAATCAGTATAATGACAGCTTAAAGTGAAATTAGTCAGTTATTATGAATTTGTAGAAGATAAGTGAGACATATCTTTATACATTTTTTGAAAGTATAAGTTCTTGTATATTAAGAATCTCTTTCATGACTTATTTATGATATAGTTGCTGAGCTACATAAAAAAGAAAATCTGATAATATCAGAAAAATTACAAAAGATAAAAGCAATCTTTTATATGTTGCAGACTTATTAAGAAGATAAAGTGTACTAATTAATGTATTTTTGCTCTGTAGAGAATAAGTGATCTGATAATTAAGTTAATAATGCTTACATATAATGTTTATAAAGCAGACATGTAATTAAACAAAAAGAATTGTGTGCAATGCTAATTAAAAATGTTGCAATAGTAGCTGCTGTCAATATAAAGCTGCTTAATAACAGAAGTTAATTAATTTTAATTTAATTTAAGCTGTCAAGAATAGCTCAACTCAACTCTGTCTAAAATCTGACTCTGCATAGAGTTGAGTTGAATTGCAAAGTAAAGCTTAATGAGTTAAGTTAAGTTCTAAAATCTGAGCCTGACCTGACCTGACAGTCACTTTACTAATAACTTAATATTAAAAAATCATAGAATTTCTTATGTATATTATAACACAAATGCAGCTTGACATTGCATATATGATGTTAATTCTTAGTCAATTTGCACATAACTTTAACAACACACATTGAAAAACTCTGAAACAGATGTTTTAATATGTGTAGAGAACTTTAGATGTTGTTTTTAAATATAAATTGAGTAAATAACTTAAATTATTAGGATATTCAGACTCAGACTGAGAGAGAGATCTTGAATTGAGAAGATTTACATTGAGATATATATTTAAGATAATTAATGAATCAATATTCTGAAGTTCAAAATGTCAGAAAATTGTTATCTTATTCTCTTATAAAGTGAAATACATGATCTTAACAGAGACTACAAAGAAAGCAATTTGAATGAAGAAGTTACTTAAAAAGTTAAAGTTAAAGAGATTTAAAACAGTTATAATTTAAATAAACAATTAAAAAGCTATTGCTTTAATTAAGAACTCTGAGTTTCATATTAAAACAAAATACATTAATATACATTATTACTTCATAAAAGAAGTTAAATTCTGCAGACTTATTCATCTTAATTACATTCTTACAAGTGACATAGTTATAAACAAGCTTATAAAGTCACTTTCAACACTAAAATTTATTTATTTTATCAATTTTATCAATTTAATCAATCACTGACAAAGATTCTGTGATCTAATGATAGAATAATTGAGATTTCAATATCTTAAAGATACTTATTTAAATTGAGTCAAAGACATTTCAATATTATTTCATTGACTTTTAAAGTTGATGAAATACTATAAGATTTTGTTTTTTATCTTATCTCACTGTCACTAAAACAATCTGAGAGAATATATCAAAACATCATGTCTCATTCTGTTATCTTGATGATTCAGAGCTCTATGAAGATTTTAAGAACATGTGAAATTTGTTAGAATAAACAGTTTACTATAAATAAAAGTTTTTTCTTTTGCTGATTAAAGGCCTTCTTATAGGGCCACATTTCCATAGAGTAGCTAGACACTTATGATTACACATTCATTTCACTAGTCACTTCTTCTATGTTTGACATGTACTGGAGTTAGTAGCGTAGAATACGCGAGCTTAGTCAGAAAATGGCAATCACATGACTTCTCATCAAACTGAGGCCCCTTTACCACTTTCTTGAGGCCTATTTACGGGGGCGGGCCACTCACAAAGGCCTATTCATGGAGGTGAAGCACTTACTGAGTCCTATTTACGGGGGCGGGCCACTCACAAAGACCTATTCATGGAGGTGGAGCGCTTACTGAGGCCTATTTACGGGGGCGGGCCACTCACAGAGGCCTATTCACAGGCATGGGCCACTAAACTGATTCTATGCTACGTTCTCGCGTAAGCGAGGTGGTCATTCCTCTTACTTCGTGTAATATTGATTTAATACAGCTTCTGCCTATTTACGCGGATCCCGTTTCGAACGTAAACAACACGACAACCTTCATCCTGACGCTTTCTCCCCACCGAAACTCACTCTGCATATTCGAACATCCTCAATTGTTCTCCCTTGAGCTGTTTAGTATGAGCTCCTCAGGTGGCTCTTCACGACCTGGTTCGCCCGAGTCTGAATCGACCCGTCTGGCTTCTGCAAGGTCGCAATCACGAAGACACACCAACCACCTTAATCATACTTCGGATACACGGCGTCCCCCTCGCAGCACATCATCATCCCTATCATCTCTTAGCAGCAGCGACTTCAAGATGGGCGACTACAGCATTGACCTCAGCAAGCTAGGCGGCAACAGCTCGAACTTTAGCAATGGACTATCCAAGAAAGACTCCAGCATGGCCCCAACTCCACCACAGCGAGATGTCGACGCGGTGTCAAGCCATGATGATGGACCTACAGATTTCACGCTGAACATGGAGCAATGGATGCGGGGGGAGCAACCATATGCTCAGCAAGGCACCGAAGCTCCAAACAAAAGCGCCGCTCCTCCCAACCCAACAATCGAGGACTATCACGACGAAAGCGCGTTCGTACCACAGAGTACCTCGACGCCAGTGCACCGCGCCTCTTCCAAGCACACCGCCACAGAAACAGAGCCCCGCAAATCTCGGACCGCGGAACTAGAAGCCCAGCTGAAAAACGCCAACACAAGAATCGCAACGTCAGCTATACAGCTCAAAAACCTGCAAACCAAGGTGACTCAGATGAAAGGCGAGCTCAAAGGCACCAGCGCGACCCAAACGACGCAGATAGAAGACCTAAGCACGAAACTCGAGCGCATGAAGAAAGAGAAGCAAACGCTAGCAACGAAACTAGCCACCACACAATCCGAATCGGGCGCCAAAATCACCAGCCTGGAGACACAACTCGAAACGTCCAACGCCGCCCAAGCGGCCGCCATCTCCTCGGCCCGCCTGCTCGCCACCGAGCTCCAGCACGCCCAACAGCAACTCCAGTCCACGCTCTCCCTCGTCGAAACCATGCAGTCCGCCATCAACCACACGGCGCAACAGCGTAAAGTCCCCACCGCCGTCACGCGCAGCACCGCGTCGCAAACGGACATCGAAGCCTCTGTCTCGCCGTGCCCCAAGCACAGTCCACCCAACGAAGACCCCGACAAAGACGAGCAAAGGGAAAACGACAAATCCACCATCGCCGCCCTAACCGCCCACCTGGCCGAAGCCCACGCCGCCCTGGACCGGCAATCCCAGCATCACCACGAGAACCACGCCCGCATGGAGAAAGAGATCATCGCGACCGCGACCCGCCACGAAGCGCACTGGGAAGCGCGGATTCAAGCCCTCACGAAGCAGAGTCGCGTGTTGCAGACGCAGAAACTGGGTTTGGAGCGGGAGAAGGCGAAGCTGGAGAAGGAGAAGAAGTTTATGGGTAAGGTCCTGATGCAGATGTGGGGGAGGGAGGAGTGTGGTGTTGGGCCGGGCCCGGAGTATACGGCGGGGAAGGAGAATGCGTTGGGGCCGGGGGAGAAGAAGGTGAGGTTTGAGAAGGTAGAGAAGCCGAGGCAGGCGTATCGGTATAAGTATTTTACGAGACAGGGTGCTGCGGGTGGGGATGGGAGTGGGGCTGCGGCTGGGGCTGGGACGGAGATGAGAGAGAGGAGTGTCTGATCCGTTGCTCCTTTCCACTCGCTTCGTTTCCGGTCTTGCTATTGTGTTGGTGGCCGCTGTTCAGCGGGCTTGCTGTGGGCTCGCTGGAGTAAGAATGGATGGAAGGAAGGAAGGTTAAGGGGCTATGCGCACTGGTACAGTCATTCATCTCACGCTCACTGGTAGACAGTCCTTTCCGCTAGATTTCTCTATGCCTAGGAGTAGCCTCGGCGAAGGCGCTCTCTTGTTCATTCGCATGAGACTCTGGGTCTCACCCGCCCATCTAAGGACTGTCTCTTCCCGGCACACGTCGGTCTTATTGCCATTCAAATCAGCGTAAAACGCCCCTGATTCCCAGTCCGATACGACGACGCCAACCAACGCCATGCCTATGCCCCTGCCTAGCCTATATGCTTCAATACAGCGCCCCGCTGTAAAAGGCTCGCGAACACCCAATCCCAGAACGTCTCACTAGCTTGCCATCCGCCTTCCTTCATGCCGCACGAGAAGTCCCTAAGCCGGTCGATCGAGAAAGACCAGACCGATCGCAATCGCACCCGCACCTCTACGGCTGCAATTTCTTCTTCTTCTTCCGCACAAGCCCCTCGCTCAAAACGTTAACATCAAGACCCACCGAACCCTTCCGCGCCTCCAACGACCCCTCACCCCCACTCACCGGCCCCACAAGAAGTCGCGCCTCTCCTGCCCCAGCCTGCACATCGACCTCCGCACTCGTCCTCTTCCGCCCCGCCAAATCTCCCCGCTCACTCCCCGCCCTCCCCTCGCAAACCCGCATCCCAACAATCACCTCCCCCCAGCAGCACGTGCCTGTTCCCGTGCCCGCGATGACGCCGACCTCATCGACCCAGCGACGCGTGCTGTTCTCGGCGACGTTGCGACCCGCGAAATCGAGACGGAGCAGCACGTCGATGGCGCGGTGGTAGTTTTTGGCGGAGAGGACGAGCTGGCCGCGGTGGGAGGGGGGCCAGTGGTAGTATTTTGTTGTTGCGGGTTGTTGTTTGGCGGGTGAGGAGGGGGTGGTGGTGGGGTGGGGTTTGGTGCGTGGGGGGCGGGGACGGATGGGGCCTGTTAAAAGGCGCTTTTTGGGGGGAGGTTTGGTGGGTGGGGTCGGAGGGGAGGGATGATGCTCCGCGAGAGAAGTGGAGACTTGGCTTCCTCCGTTTAAGAGATTGGAGGTGTGCGAATGCAGTTCCGGTGGAGGAAACACTACCCACAGAAACCCGACCAGCCTTCCGGAAGAGCACTCTTGTCGGAACGCCATCAGTTCCCAGAACTGCTCCATCGTCTTGACGCTCTTCCATTGTCCGGTGTTGGATCGCTTCGCAGGGTTGTTTTGACTTGCTTGGGAGTCTGGGAGCTCGTCATCTAACTCATCGAGAAACCTTGCCTTGGGATCGTCGGGGAAATGCGGGATCAAGCATCGAGGCGGAACGTCGGGGTTCGTGGCGAGCTGGCGCAGTGGATGTGAATTGCTCCATCTCTTCCGGTCGGGCGGGTCGGTCTTTGCAGAAGGGGCCAGGAACGACTGGGTCTCGTGTTTGTCGCAGCCGGGCACAACCAAGTATCCTTTCACCTGTGTTGCATCTTCTGGGTCTCCGTTGCCGTCTTCGCCATTGTGTTCACTTGTGGCTTTCACATGCTGCCGTAACACCGAATCCAAGACTCCGCTCCACCATCTGACCAGTCCTCGATCGTCCAACACGTGCTTGGAGCTGTTCTCGATGCTTCCGGGAAATAGGTACTGATCTTGCGCCCGCGCAAAAAGCGAAACCACAAGCTTGACTCCTGGGCGTTGTCGCGTTACCACTAGATGTGAAATGAACGTCGAGGATATAGTCTTCAACAACGATGGCGACCCTCTCGGAGTTTCGATCAGCCGACTGTACCCCGTTGAGTCTGCCTTGGAGACAAAGAGCGTCGTGAGGTGTTCTGTGGTATATATGAGGACCTCAATTGCGTAGACCAAGATCTCTTCAACGGTCGACGAAGGTGTGACTGACACTGTGACGAAATGGCTCTCACAAAGGGTCTTCTCCGGTTTCGAGCCTGGAGGGGCAGCAAAGATGGCGGCGGAAGGTGTTGGGTTCGACGAGACATGGTGTAAAGTGATGTGAACATCTCGCGGTAAAGCGTGAGCGAGTTTGCTAGTGAGGGACGACTCTGATGCATTATGGGAGCCATTTGTAGCCAGCATCTTGGCCAATTCCGCGCGACAAGCCCCAAGCCAGGAACTGAGATCTCAAAACGCGAAAGTTATGCGACGAGGCGTCAAATTATAGTGCGCAGCTCGTTGTACCGAATGGTGCTAGTCGCTGTTCTTAGCTCAGGTCCGTTCTGGGTCTAGCCTCTCTTGATCAAATTCAACTTCAACTGTTGATGAACAGCGACATAGATTATCTGACCGCCGCACAAGACCGCTACAAGCATGCCTGCGGAGCAACTCCTACCAATGTTCTCAGCGGTTACAAGGGCAATTCCGCGAAGAGCCCTGTGCAAGAGACGTACTTTACTACCGTCTCAAGTTCCGTCCTCCCAGGCAAGATGCCTGTCCACATCCACCGCAAGGCTTGAAGAGATGAGCACCGACCGAGTAGAGACACCACGATGGCAGTCTACGCCCTCGAGAATGGTTGCCCCACTCCGATCGCGACCGAAGCCGGCGGATAACGAGTTTCGAGTCAACGAGGATCCTCAACGTTTAGATCAGGTGTATAAACAGATATTAGGGACAGGAGGCGAGAAAATGCTTACCGAACATGTGAAATGGCTCGCCGTTACGCACAAGAGCTATGATCATGGACGGAGAGGGTTCAACGATCGACTGGCATTCCTTGGTATGCCTCTATTCCCCTCAAGCAGCCAAAGACGCCGGAGAAGCAATACGCTTACATGGAGGGGATGTAGGCAAGCGATTAGTCGATGTACATACAACACTCGCATTGGTCCACGCCGCCCCGGACCCCCTCTCAGCTCAGGCAACCGATCAATACGGACGGGTCCCATTCCAGCATCCCGCTCTGGGCGGATTACAGAACGTCACACTGCAAGCAAAAGCACGCATGGGAGACAAGAGACGGGTATCGCAATTAGCGCAGCAATATGGTCTTGCTGATGTTGTCAGGTGGAAACCTAAGAAGGTGAGCTCGTCTACCTCTATTCGGGTCGTACGGTCAGAATCCACTGACTCAAGTCCTCATTCTCAGGCCACCAATTTGCTCGGCTCGGGATCAGAAGTAGTACTTGCGCAAGCACTCTATGCCATTGTCGGTGCGGTTGCGCTACAGCGCGGAGGGGAGAGTGCAGTCACCGTGGTCCGAGAGAGGATTTTGCAACCCTTGGGGCTTTCGTAGCCATAGCCACCGTCCACCATCTAGCATACGCCATCATCTCTGTATTATCATTCGTCGCTTCGCATAGCCTACTACTGGCGTCATTGAATTTTCCTATAGATACTAGCACCTGTGCACTGGCCACCATGTACATATTCGAGGTATTAGACAATGTCTTTGAGAGAGAAATCTCACACAGATTCATTACCTTACAACTATCAATTGTCATGATCATTCCAATTGTTTTACTTACTATCTTATCATTATCATTATCATTATCATTATCATTATCATTATCATTATCATTATTCTTATTTCTATCATTATGTGATGATCTACTTCGTACTGGTTTACTTGAAACCTGAGTGGTTGTATCGGGGGTGTCGGCAAATATCTCCGTAGTGCAGGGTCTAGGCCTGAAAGGGATTGACGTCGCTTGGACACTTTCACTTTCACTTTCGCCAACTGGGATACACACAACAAAAAGTCCCTCACCACAGCCCAAAGCTTCTCTAACTTATCTCGTGCCACTTCTTGACTTGACAATCATATAAGTACAGTTCTTCACCACCTCCTCCACTCCACTTCCACCTCCACTTCCACCTCCACCTCCACTTCCACCTCCAACTCAATCTTCTATGCAGTGCAGAACCAGTGCGGGGCAAAATTCTAGTAACAATTTGACCTCTTGAATTCGTTCAGAACCTCAACCGGAGCACATTTGGGTGCCCCACAAACCACGGAGGACTCAGCTATTCAAACCGAGCACAATCCGGACAAACGTTTTGTGGCGGCTTAACAAGTATCAGGACTCACACTTGATACTTTCAGAACCCATTTTTCAACAAATCGACAGTCGTGGCGAATTTACAATCTTCTCCATGAGCCGGAACGATTTGCTGCGCTTTCTATCTAAGCCTGCAAAGTAAGTTCCTCACCAAGCATATGTCCCTTTGGCCTTCAAGTTCTGTCCGTTCTTGCAATGGATTGACCTTCCTTGTTGAACCCTGGCGGTCCAGCTCACCATCTCTGAAGTTGACAGCAAGGCATGGAGGGCACTGCTGATCTCTGTTTGCTCAGGCCCAGATAACATCCGCTACGTGCACCTCCGCTACATACAAACAACCCCAGTACAAAGCAGATAGCCTCGTCTGCTAGACCCGATACTTCCACAGAGTATCGGTATCTATCAGTGCGAGGACAACAAGACATAGTCAATATTTTCCGCCACAAAGCGTCCTTTATCCCTCTCTCGGCCCGACCTCCTTAACACCCTCAACCTCGGAAGGACCAAACCCCGACTGCTGCTGGTTGACGCCAGCATTCCAAAATCTCCCACGAAGCGTGGGCCTTCTCTCCTCAGGCGAACGCCGCATTGTTCGTCTGGGTGGTAGATAGTGCTTCACTGTGGTAACGCCGCACCACGTCGATCGATTACAAGAGGAAGCCCACGTCTGCAAGCCGGCACAAGTCACCCATTGCATTCAGGAAATGGTCAACATCGAGATCCCTAAGGATTACGCCGCTTCTCCGTCCTCCTTTAGCGGGACGCCGCATTTGACCATCAATCGTGAAGTTGCTGCAGATCTCGATTCTGCCAATGCATTCGAAGGTATGAACTTCGCAACATAACAGTTGGCAAGCTCTGACTGTTTTCAGGCCCAGAAAAGCTCTTGGAGGTATGGTTTAGCCCATCGTCCCATGTGCTGCCGGCTTCCACTGCTCCGGGCGGTTTGAAGGCGGTCTCTGCGGAGACATGGAAGGACATGCTTGACCTAGTGAACTGCAAGGTCCTTTCCATCGTCGAATCGGAGCATGTCGACGCATACTTGTTATCTGAGTCGAGCATGTTCGTCTTCCCGCACAAGCTGATCCTCAAGACTTGCGGGACTACAACCCTCCTCTCTGGATTGCCGCGTATCCTGGAGATTGCTGCTCTCTTCGCTGGATATCCTCATGTTCGTGGCAATCCGGTGAAGGGCATTGCGACGGCCGCAACCCCTTATAGGGTGTTTTACAGCAGGAAGAACTTTCTCTTCCCCAATCTTCAACGTGGACCTCATCGCAGCTGGAGAGATGAAGTCAAATCCCTGGATAGGTTGTTCCTCGGCGGCAGTGCCTATATGATTGGGAAGATGAATGGAGAGCACTGGTATCTCTATTTGACGGCGCCAAATACGGTTTTGACGCCTCCTGCTACGCCGAATGGCCGCGACACTGAAACTCTGTTACTAGAGTTCCCCAAGAGCGTGGCAGCAGCCGCTCTGAATGGACTGAAGGTTGAGGATGGGCAAGATGACGAAACACTGGAACTTCTGATGACCGATTTGGATGAGGAGAATGCCAAACAGTTTTACCTCGAAGATGCAAGTGTGTTAGCGGAGGGCCGGTACTTCCAACGGACTCATGGGTCTCACCCAAACGGACAGGATCACAATGGTATTGTGGGAGAGTGTGCATTTGAAGAGATGCATATCAACGGCAACGGACTTAGGAATGGTAATAGATTCGACGGCCAGGACGGCTTTGACGTCTTCAGCCACACCTCCTCGGACAACAGCGAATTCAACTCCGACGAGGAGGACGTCATTCCAGAGGAGCTCACGACCGAAGGCCACGCTCTAGGCACAGTTGTCGCCGAGTCCTGTGGTCTGGCCGACGTCTACCCCTCGGCGAAGTATCCCGACGCTCGCATCGATGCATACCTCTTCACTCCCTGCGGATTCTCCGCCAACGGCGTGATCCCCCCCTCCGAAGGCACTAAAGGCAGCCACTACTTCACCGTGCACGTCACGCCCGAGCCGCACTGCTCCTACGCCAGTTTCGAGACCAACGTCCCCGGGCGTCAGACCGGCCGCGAAACCGCCGAGGTGGTCGAGCAGGTCGTCAACATCTTCAAACCCGGCCGCTTCAGCGTCACCCTCTTCGAAGCCAAGCCGGACGCCGCCGAGATGGGCTTCCTGGACGGCAACGGCGACCTCGACGTGCTGGCCGAGATCAAGAGTCTGGAACGGCAGGCGGCGCGGCGCAGTGCGAGGATGGAGAATATCAAGGGTTATCGTCGCGTGGATCGTATCGTGCATGATCTCGATGGGTATGAGCTGGTGTTTAGGTATTATGAGAGGTTTGATTGGAAGGGAGGAGCGCCACGGCTGGGGGAGGCGGGATTCTGAAATGAGTAGTGGACGTGAGGGGAGGGGCAGGGTGATGCTGGGATGACTGCGGGGAGTTAGTGGGATTTGCTTATGCTCGCTTGGTTTGTGTTTGTGGTAACTCCATACGGTCTTTTGCCGGTTGCTTGTATGAGGGTTGATCTTACTTGAATCCTCCCTGTTCGGTCTCTCGCTAGCACCATTATCCTGCTCCTAACTGGCGGTGTGTCAAAATCCATGGCCACAGATTGAGCACCATTATCCATGCTCTCGACCTAACTGTTTAGAACCGATCTCTCAAAGTCAAAGAAGCAAGCTCGCCACTGGAAATTAAATCTGTTTCAGAACGGCCGACTACCTATAATTAGTTGTAAGGCCATCAGTACGCCCGCCTCCGAAGAGAACCGCCCTCATCCACCCCAGTCTCCACCCGCCTCTCCCTCCCCCCCCTCCTTCCCCTCCCCCGTCCCCAAAAAGCAATGACTTGCTCCCCTCGATTCATCCGAACAGCCTCCTCCCGCCCCCCCTCGCGCTCCCCGCCCCCTTGACCCCCAACCCCAAACTCAACCCGGCAAACCCCGTCCCGCCGCCCTCGCCATCGCGTTTGTAGCGGCGCAGCGCCTCGCGGAAATGGTCCGGCAAGAGCGGTCCCGGTCCCGATCCCGGTCCCAGCCCCTCTGTTCCCATGACCGTCGTCGTCTTTCCGACGCCTTCGTCCGACGCCGACGGTTGGGCGCGTGCTTGTTGTTGTAGTAGTTGTTGTGGTTGTTGTGAGGGGAGGGGTGAGGAGGAGGGGAGGGTTGAGGAGGAAGGGGGGTCTTGGGAGAAAGGTTGGGAAGGTTGGGAGAGGGAGTGGAGTTCCTGGAGTTGGACTTGGCGAGCTTTTTCGACGAGGGCGCCGATGAAGATTTTGGTGTAGCCGTTTATGGTGGTTATGACGGAGGGGGGCACGGATTGGGAGAGGGTGGCGTTTGTGATCTGTGTTTGGTTGGGCTACGGTTAGTTGGTGGGTTTGGGTTTGTGGAGGATGGGAAGATGAGGGTTGGGGTGGGTAAGGTGATGAGGGGTGTGGAGAAGGGAATGGAAGGGAAGGGAGATAGATAAACGGACCTTGCGCACCGTCTCCTTCTTCAGCTTGACCCGGCGATACATATCGTAGCGATCCTGCTGGTCGCGGTCGAAGGCGTCGATCAGGACACTGTTGCGCACCCGCGAAATACGCGTCAGCCCCACCATGTTTCGTTATCCATCCGCACGCACCATGTAAGACGTAAGGAGAGGGAGAGGGGAGGAAAAACAAACGCCATCTTCTTCTTCTCCGCCGCCCGTTCCGCCTCCCCGCCCCCTTCCGCCCCCGCCATAACCGCCATCCCCCCCTCATCCAGCTCCTCCTCCTCCTCCCCTTCCGCCCCTTCCTCTCCTGCCCCCCCATTACCACCACCACCCACGCTCCCACTCGCCCTCGCCTCTCCACCAACCCCCCGTCCTTTCCCACTCTTCCCACTCCGCACGCTCCTCCCATCCTCATCCCCCCCTTTCCTGCCCTTCCCCCCGCCCGCGCTTTTCCGCGGCCGTCCCCTCCCTCGCGTCGATCCCCCTCCCACGCTGGCACCAGCAACGCTCGCTGCTCCTCCTCCGGCCACGGAGCTCTCGACGCTGGGGCTGCGCAGGTCGTCGTGCAGGGAGAACTGTTCTTCGGGCGGGAAGGAGGTCTGGCGGAGCGGGTGGGCGTGAGTGCTGCCGGCTGCGGCGGAGGTGAGGGTCGTGGAGGGTTTGCGGCGCTTGTAGGGGGCGGCGGTGGATGAGGGGGAGAGGGGGAGGGAAGGGCGCTTTTTGGGGTTCGTGGAGGGGGTTGTGTTTGGTGGGGAGGCCATGTTTGGTTTTTGGCGAATGAGTTTGATGGGAGGTGGTCAGGGCTGGTTTGGTGTGAGAGATGGTGGGGGGTTTAAATTGGTTGTGTGGTGGTGGGCTGTGAGGTTGAGGTTGAGGTTGAGGTTAAGTGTTTGGGATGTTGAGGCAGAAGAGATTGGCAAATTGTGTATGTACAGTGCAGAGCTGTGAGTGCTTGGTCTGTCATCCTGTTGCTACCAATTGTTTCGTAGTGTGTAGGTGGTGGTCTCACAGGCAAGCTTAGCTACAGTAACGTGATACTGATCTAAATACTCGCTTTTGGACATCGCCGTATCAAACTCATTGGTTCCACAAACACTTCACACTAGCTGCATCATATCTGCTCCTAGATGATAGGATCATTGAGTGAACGTTCCATGCTTGTATGCCTTCATTACATACCAGAACAGAGATGATTCATATTGTTCGCCTCTGTCCTATTGGTACATATTGCTGCCCAACCATGCAACTATACACAGGCCTATAAAAGAGCAGATTCAGCTCTCTTTTATTTACCAATCAGAGGACTTTCTATTCATCGTTGGGAGCTTTATCCTTCATCATCTTCGACCTGCTCATTCTCGTTCGAGCTACCCCCCTCTCAAGCTTTTCTTGAGCTATTTCTCTCCGCCTGCGCTCTTCATACGCTCGCGCCGACTTGAGTTCGCCGGCGGTCCTCTTTCTTCTTCCACCAGTCTCGTGGGTAGTACCAACCACCTTCTTCAAACTTTTAAAAGCTTCCGTCTTCATGCCTTTGATTTCCGAGATTGCGCCGTGTAATAGCCCCTTCTTTTCCGCTGCCTCCGGTACGGCGGCATCAGGAGGTTGATACATTGTCATCGTTCCGTCATAAGAGCTCTTAGGGGCTTCGGTGGCGCCAGGAGCAGGCGTCACAGGACGAGGAGGTAGAGCGTATATGCCAAGCCATTGACGAATCCAAGGGTTACGGAAAAGAGTGGCTTGCAGCATTGACATGATGGACGTGGCGAAAAAGGTGAGTTGCATCGCGCCCGGCCAAGCCAACATGAATAAGCCAGACAGAGCAGGCAGACCATAGGTCATGAACTTTTGCATTTGCGGCGATATCAGCATTGTGCCAGTCTCACCGCCTTTCTGTGCCAATGTAAGCGCCACGATCAGACCATTTCGAGGATCATGGAAGGAATAGACTGGGTTGTAGTACGCACCCTCATCACCAAGTAGAACGCACCAGCTGTCGCGACCGGGAGGATGTAGAACGGATCTGCCACCGTCAAGTCATGTAGCCACAAAAACCCGCCGGTCTCCAAACCAGGCACTGGCAAGGTCGCCATTCCCCTGAATAATCTGAAAGTTCCATAACCCAAGAATATCTGTAGAAGTGGAACAAAAGCTTTATATGTTTTGATATTAGCTTTCTTGTGTATCGCGATCAACTCTTGTCGTGCCATGAGCATTCCCTGCTGGTTCCCCGCCTTTCGAGCAGCCATCATTTTATCCCGTATCGGTGCCGTTATCGGTTGTATTGCGGCGAGTCGTGCAGATACATTGGCCGCGGCAATGTACGGCTTGAAAAGCGCAAGTCGTATTGCGACGGCGGTGAGGACGATCGAAGCCCACCAGGGCGTTCCGGTGTAGATGTGGATATGCTCGAGGAGGGTTTCGATGAAGGCAGTGGGACCCCAGCCATAATCGAGTCCGAGGGTTTTGAGATAGCCGATCTGCTCCGGAATGGCTGCGAGATCGCTGGTCGAGATTTGATATATGTCAAGCGGGCCCGTTATGGACTCCGAGGTAGAGAGTTGGGACGTTTCGGCGGGCGTCGAAGAAGCAAAGCGGAGACCAGCTGTCGCGAGCCCTGGAGAAAGATTTCGTGTACTGTGCGCCTGCCATGTTGCCCTATGCGCTTGTAAGGGAGTCTTGGATGCCTGGAGTGGTGACTGCAGCTTGCTTCGGGGTGCTGCGGAAGCAAACTATTACTGGTTAACAATGCAGGAGGATTGGAGGGCTGGGCCTCTTACTTGTCGTGATGAGAAGGGCTGCTGCTTTAGTCGCCGTCTACCTGTGTTTATTGCGTGTCCGGACCATCTTAGACTTCTGCTTGGAAGCATCATGGATACGGGTGTGCAGTACCAACCAAGATGCTCAGTTCAGTTGAAGCAGTAAGGTACCGAATCCAAGTAAAGAATACTAATACGACGGCAAGTATAGGCGAGTTTGACTTTCTCGGGAGACCGGCTAAAACTTCCAACTTACTTACAGGATCTTTACTGTAACTGCGTGAGGAGCGTCTCTCAAAGATGACTGACTGGCTTCACTTTCATTTTCATTTTCATTTTCATGAGATTCAGGATATAATGCTCTTCAGTATATCGGATATAATATATGGGGTCTACTCGGACTCGAACGCGATTTTGACCTCGACCTAATCCTAACGCCGTACGCTATGTATAAAATAGTAGCTTTGTCTCAACCACTTCTGCCTCCATATCATTCCAAGCTTGTGAGGCTCTCCAGTTCTCCGTCGCTCTGCCGCCGCTCAATCGGATCATCACGGATCTCTATGCCTGGTCCAATTGACCTTGACCCTCGGCCGCTAGGGAATATCTATTGATAATTAAGAGATTAGCCACCGATGAAGACTTCAGCTTCCAAAGGTCGGTCGACATTGAACAATGCCGTGCACCATCATGACCGTGTAGCAGACCGGAGATAGAATTAGTTGGCCCGAGACTTGATAGCATACCTTTGTGCCTGACCACCCCAACCTGAAAGCTGCCTCATGCGCGAGCAGCTCACCAAAACCCAGCATCAAGCCATTGACAAAAGGTAAGAGTAGGTTGATCGCTGCGCCTCTGATCAAACTCCATATTGTTGGTGGTGAATATAAGATCAGCGGTGAGCTCGAGGAGGATGGTGGCGAGGGTGAGAGCTCGTTATTTGCGGAGTAGTTTTCGCTGTCTGACGGTATTGTCATGGACGAGTTGGAGAGGTCATTGCGATGTTCTGGCGACTCGGATGCCATCTTGATGAAACGGAATGATGTATCGCGCTGAGAGACTTGTCTTCAAGCAAATGCGTGCTGGTATATGCCTTGGCGATGGTAGCTTCTCGGTAGCTTTCGACGGCAAACATGAAGCGAGATCTGAGGCGCAAAGCCTGTGGCGGTGCGTCGGACCCTGGAACGAATGACGTCCGGGTGTCAACCTAGCAAAAACATCCACGTCCCTCTAGACCCTCTCACTATTACTAAACTTCCGCTCTGGACTACCTTATCACTTTCGATTTCTGTGTTGAAGTCATATCGAAAATAAAGGAGATCTGATCGCACTTTTTCCCTATATCTCCGAATTAGCACTGGTCTACGAACAGCTGCAGTCATGGCCGACACCGCTGCGGACCACGATGTGCTGATTACTCAGTTCTGCACCCTAACGGGTACGGCGCCTCATGAAGTAAGAGTCCTAGTCTCTGCAGTGGTCTATAGAACTCCGTGGCAAGGCATACTGCTTTGTTAGACCTGCGCTCACTATGTCCACTAGGCCCAACAATACCTTGCCACAAACCAGTGGGATTTATCAAGCGCCGCTGCAGAATACTACACGTCCCTCGAAGAAGGTGTAACAGGAGGTCAGAGCGGACTGCAGGAAGACATGGGAATGGAAGATCCGGATGAGGAAACACATGCAGCACCTAGTGCTTCCACCGGGGGGCGGACTTTAGGGGGTAGCTCGGCTCCTCAGCCAATACCTACAACTTCAAGTGCACCCGCTCCATCCTCTGCTCGCAATAAGCAAGCATCTCAAAAGAACTTTGCTACTCTTGGGGACTTGGGAGGTAGCGCACATGCCGGGCATGGTCATGACGACGACGACGACTCTGACTATGACGAGAAACAAGATCTATTCGCTGGAGGAGAAAAGTCTGCCTTGGCGGTGCAAAATCCGGAAGATTTGAAGAAAAGGATCGTCACGAGAGCCAAGCAGTACGTTATAGGAACTCGAGACATTTTAAATCTAAAGCTAACGCTACCGAATCACAGAAACATGCAACGACCTGGGGGTGATGACCCGCGAGGTCCGACATCACGCTTTACTGGAACTGCACGTACACTTGGAGGAGACGACGCACCATCCCGAGTCATCGAGGACCCCACAGCCGACATGCCTCGACGGGCTCCGCCGGTAGAGAGACACTTACACTTCTGGGCTGACGGCTTCTCCGTGGACGATGGACCCCTTTACCGTACCGACGACCCGAGAAACGCAGCCATCCTGGAGATGATCAAAGAAGGTCGTGCGCCATTGGAAGTGATGAATGCACAGCGGGACCAGGAAGTAGACGTGAAACTCGAAAGACACGAGGGCAATTACGTGCAACCAAAGAAGAAGTACAAACCTTTCTCGGGCGGTGGACAACGACTGGGAAGCCCCACGCCGGGCGTAGGATCCACCATATCCTCACAGCCCCCGCCGGCCTCTGCGAGCAGGGGACATGCTTCATCCAGCAGTCCCGCATCGGCAACAGTCGACGTGGATGAGTCTCAACCAACCGTGTCGCTGCAGATACGTTTTGGCGATGGTACTCGAACATCGTCGCGATTCAACACGACGCATACAGTCGGCGACGTATACTCCTTTGTGAATGAGTCAAACCCCAATAGCTCTCAAAGAAGTTGGGTTCTCATGACCACCTTTCCTAGCAAGGAGTTGAGTGATAAGTCGATTGCATTAGGGGACCTGCCGGAGTTCAAGAGAGGTGGAGTGGTGATTCAAAAGTGGCAATAGAGGCTTAACGAATGCATGGTGGAGTTCTGGGTCTAGCTGCTCTCGAGCATGATTTGAGATGATAGAACCACACATGCTGTAAACATGGCCTGACTTTCAAGCAATAGACAAGCAAGCTTGATTTACATGCCCCGACCGTGAGATCTCATGCTATTTAGATCGTATAAATTGGCAATATGTATGAGGAAAGAACATTGGTTCTATGGACAGTTGAGGGCGCGCCTGTCAACAACTAAACTTCGAGCGGAACAATGTTTCCGCGGCGCAAACGCTATGTAATCCGCAGTCATGCAAAGTGACGCGATAAGAACTTTTACTAATCCTCGACGACGCATACCTTACACAGTAGCATGAAGCACTCACCCTCATAACACCTTCATCTACATACACCCTCAGTCACAATGTCTCTCGACGGCGTCAAACATATCATCCTGGTACGCCCCACCTCCTTCCCCACACCAAGACCCCCCACCCCAACTCACCCACCCCAACTCACCCACCCCCACTAACCCTCCCCCACCACAGATCCTCTCCGGCAAAGGCGGCGTCGGCAAATCCTCCGTAACCACGCAACTCGCCCTAGCCCTGACCCAAGCCTCGCACTCCGTCGGCATCCTCGACATCGACCTAACCGGGCCCTCCATCCCACACCTCCTCAACCTCGAATCCGCCACCGTGACCCAAGCCCCCGACGGCTGGATCCCCGTCCCCGTACACCCCCGCTCCCCACCCCCCACCTCCACCTCCGCCCCGTCGACCACAACTTCAACCGCAACCCTCCCGCCCATCGGCCCCCTAACCTGCATCTCCCTCGCCTTCCTCCTCCCCAACCGCACCTCGGCCATAATCTGGCGCGGCCCCAAAAAAACCGCCATGGTGCGCCAACTCCTCTCCTCCGTCCGGTGGGGGCCGCTCGACTACCTCCTCGTCGATACGCCACCCGGCACCTCAGACGAACACATCGCGCTGGTCGAAACCCTCGTCCGCGAAGCAGCGGCCGCGCCGGGCCGCGTGGCCGGGGCGGTGCTGGTGACGACGCCGCAGGCGGTCGCGACGGCCGACGTGCGCAAGGAGCTGAGTTTCTGCCGCAAGACGGGCGTGCGCGTGCTCGGGGTGGTGGAGAATATGGCGGGGTTCGTGTGTCCGAGTTGTAGGGAGTGTGCGAATGTTTTTGGGGAGGGGGGGGGGAGGGTTTTGGCGCGGGAGTATGGGGTGGGGTTTTTGGGGAGTGTGCCGGTCGATCCGCAGTTTGGGGTTTTGGTGGAGGAGGGGAGGAGGCCGGTTTATCCGGGGGGGACGGTGGTGGGGGTGGGGGATGGAGGAGGGGAGGGGGAGGGTCCGGGGGAGGTGGAAGGGGATGAGGCGCCGTTGGTGGAGAAGTATCGGAGTTGCTCGTTGTGTCCTATCTTTCAGGGCATTGCGAGGGAGTTGGTGGGCATGATTGAGTCTGGTACGGATGGAGTAGCTGCGTAGTGCGGGACTACGGTTGCAGTCGGTGTTAGCTTTGGAGCAATATAGAGTGTACATGTTGGCGCATTCGGGGGTTGATTGGCATATCTCGAGGAGTTGGGCTCTGCTTACAGAGAAAGCTTGGGGCAGAACATCTATTCATATGTACTTGGCATGAATTGCATACAAATACATTATTACTACAGATCAACCCCACACGGCATCCTTCCCTCTCCCACCCCCAGCTATTGACGGTGGAGTGGTAAGAGTATAACTCCAGCTCTCCTTGCCATCAATAAAGAGCCTGAACTTCAACACACTCTGATCGCTAGCCTCGGGATTCGTAATCTCGACCGCTCCGAACTTGGAATTGCCGTCCGGCAGGTACTTGATGCACACATCCTCCTCGTCCTCCTGCCAATAAGTCCTGACGGGCAAATAGAACATACTCAACGGACTGGTGCTGAATTCGTGGACCGTCGCGCTCAGCGGCCACTTGCTGTCCGCAGGAGGCGGAAAAGCAGTCGCGGCGAATTCGTGGCGATCGCCGCTGAGAACGACTACCCCCACTCCGCCTGTTAGGCCAACGTCCCACATTGCTTCGAGGATGGTCTGCCTCTCGTGAAGGTAGCCCGCCCAGGTGTCGGCGTCGCCAAAGCGCCAGTTCCTCGTGAAGGGGACGGAGGAGGCGATGATCTTCCATTTCACTCCATGCGGCTCAGAGCGACGAAGGAAGGAGAGCAGATCAGTCGTTTGTTGCTTACCGAGCATAGTCTTTTCCGTCGAGTTAGGAGCGGCGGCGAATTCTGGGGAGCGGTAGCGTCGTGTGTCCGTTAGAAAGAAACTCGCCGGGCCTTGCGTGAATTGGAAGTAAGACTCCCCCGACCGAGCGGCTGGCGGGTTGACGGAAGTGTGATAGTGATGCCATGGGTCGACAGCTGCTTCGTAGACGCCGGTCGCGTTCTTGTCCCAGTCATTTGCAATCTCATGATCATCCAGGACATGAATCCAGGAGAGATCCGTTGACACACTTGGCCAATCAGGGGAAGCATATACTTGGCGATATTCCCGGCGATATGTTTCAGCGTCTGTGCCTAGACGTTTAGGCACGTCAACGTAGATGAAGTCGCCCAGAAACAGCATGAACGAGGCCTTCAGCTCAGGAAGGCGCTTGGCAAGATGACGCAAGCCCGGGATTGATAGAGAGTGGGAGAACGGATTGTAGGGAAAGTTAGGCTTGATGCAGCTTGACGTGAGGAAGGTGAACTTGTCACCGCCACCATGTGGAACCCGTCCTGATGGGGGAGCGGTACGGAAATAGCCTGTGAGGTTGTTGGATGCCGCATATTGGTAACGTGTAGAATGCCTTAGATGCGATATTTTCACTGGATACGTGTAGTCAGTCTCGTTGGATAGCCAAAAGATCTGTCCTGCAGACTTCCAAGAATCGTCCGACGGTTCCCTTTGACTATTAGACTGTCTATATGGCTCTGCACGTCTGTATGATACATAGATCGGGAGTTGTGTCATGTTCGGCTCGCGGATCAGTATCTTCGCGGTGCTGTCCGAAACGTAGCCAACACGCGCAAAAGACAGATCGTTGCTTGTGTACCTCAGTCGACCATAAACAATATCAACCGTGGGCACCACGAGTAATAGATTGAGGCCAAGCGCTATGAGGCTCCACAGCCTCGACGTGGGACTTGGCAAGCCTGTAAGAAGCGTTCGCAATATTCGAGGATTTGCCTTTCCGAGCACAATGGTCTCCTTGATATCTAGCTCTGGCTCATCGTCCACCCTTTGTGGCCCATTAATGGCACTTTGCGGATGGGCCGCCGACATGGGCAAGACCGGGGGTTTGCCATTGGGATGGTTTACGTCCCGATCTCTTATCGTAATGTCGACCTCATCTGCAATAACCTCATACGGTGATGTTTTCCTTGAGCTGATAAAGAACGACACAATATAGATTGCCGCAGAGGTGTAAATTAAGGGTGGGAGATGATGTCCAGGTATCTGCAACGTTCCCGTCAGTGCATTGGAATAACTCGGATCGAAAGTGGGAAATATACCCATCTCAGGAATATATACGTGAACAGGCGCAATGCTGTAGAGGTAATCGCTGTCGACGTATCAGCCAGCGAAGGCATAGTCACTGAGGTATAGACAATGGCAACCAGCAGTCACCATGATCCAATGGCATTCCGGTCACGATTGTTTGGTTGTCGGAGGTAGAGTTGGAGGTGGAGCTCCCTCGACCAACGCTTTCGCTTTCGCTTTCGCTTGTGACGTCGAGCTTCCCGACGACGCTGCATGAAAGGAAAACACTGTAACTACTTTTCTTTACGAATTATTACCACATGTTTGTCTATCAATATAAAATCAAGATATATGATATATGATATATGATAAATAGCATAGTACATACCTTACTTGTACTCAACGTCTGAAACAGCAACGTGCATGGACGACATCCTTGAAAGCAAAAGACGGGCTTGCCAGCACATCGACTGCAACCTCCCCGCTACCCATCTAGACTCCAGCAACACCAAAGAAATTTCTTTGAACGTCCTCGAGACCATGCAACTAACTCACGGCATGTATGCAATAAAACCGAATTGACCAATACCATCGCGACATTCGATCATATTATGTCGGCAGAAGAACAGTCCCTTGTGCCCTCCTTAACAGATTCACGACGGCCCCATGCCTCGCTCCATAACGGACTGGAGATACAGCACTCTACCCTGCAGCGACTCGAGCGGGAGGCCGAACCCAATGCAAGTCCTAGGGGCAACCGTCACTCTCTTCCGCCAGACTTTCTGCTTCCAAACATACGTAGCACTGACACCTCCGTCTCCTCCTCTCCCCACCATGCTCAGGATACCGGACAACCTCTCGATGAGGCAACCATCGCTAACCGCACCGCTGCTCTGCGTCGACTGAACGGCATCGCACCTCGTCACCGCCGAGCCGAAAGTACCAGAACACGTACAAGTCTTTCGTCCCAGCCCATAATCGTGCGGACATATTCCGCAAGTCCGACCTCACGTCCACCATCTGATCCAAGGGTGTCAGCAACAATGTATGACAGAAGAAGCATGACTCACGACCTCAACTTGCCTTCCGCAGAGGTTTTCAGTTTCGAGAACATCCTGCAGGCCATTGAGCATGAAGCGCAAGAAGACGTCGACGCCATCGCAGAGATCTGTGGCCGGAGCAAGATGAGCCTGGCGAACGAGTATGACGCACATATGCCCCCTCAGGGCGAACTCATGGCTGCGAGAATGGGTGGACAGCCGTCGTCAATGGCGCGATCTTCGCTCAATCAAACCTTGACGCCGGTGGAGGAAGCAAGTTCTATCAACGAACGACTCGGCGATAAGATGCCGAGTATCTATCACGACATGAACGATGTCCATCAGCATCGGTACAACGTGACCAGTAATCGAACCAGCAAGCCAAGAGACAGTGACATCGCCAGTCCAGGCACATCTCGACAGGCCCCTATCACCCGCGGTTATGCTTCAAGCTCTGCGTCCCCAAGCATCGCACCAGCTGCTGTCCCCACAAAAGCGCAGCAGAAGGTTTTGGAGCAGTCCGCATTGCCAGTCATGTTGTTTTCAGATGCTGCCTTGCCAGCCCAAGGAACAAGCACCACAACACTCCGATATTCCAAAACTCAGTCCAAGCCCGAGAACTCGCTGGTCGGTGGGAAGGCCGACCTCCTGATAGAACAGGAGGTATCGAAGGACCCGCAAGTTCCTAATAAGGAACCAACATCCAACGGAGTGGCGTTGGATAGCAACCGACGACAGGCGCAACTTCTTGGAAGTCTTCCGCCCTGGCTATCGTGGACCAACAGATCCTCGCTCCCTGTTGAATATGGAACACAAAGTAGTGGGTTAAGCGCGGCATCGTCTCTAAGAAGTATTCTCGCTACGAAAGGCAGAGCGGAAGCTCTGGCTTGATTGAGTACAGGATGGCTCTTGAAAGAATTCTTCATGTCTCAGGTCACGGTCTGCGACGAGAGACGCGAGCTTAAGATTTAGACCTCAACTGCAAGGGGTGGGCAAAACAGCATGCGCACTCTAAAATTGCATTCTGCACTTATAAAGAGTTGTGGTCTCCGCCAAGCGTTAGGAGAGACTGATATTCCAAGATTGTCACGGAAATTGACTCTTCGTCTCTCAGGGCCATGGTGAACGGTCACATGTGTGAAGAACAGCGGCGGGCCACAGGATCTTATCAGGGCCGGATGTTGGAGCAGAGCGCAATTTAGCGACGTGTCCGCTAAGATCACATCACGAAGAGAGGGAATAATAGTTTTGGAGTTTACCGACAAGACCAGAAAGGAGAAAAGACCCGGGTCAGAGGTGGGAGGAAAGCGCAGAAGGGCTTAAGCAAAGGGCGAGGTCCTATACGGCAGAGTCTCGACTAATAGAAGGTCGCTGTGATTGCGTTTGTGCACACCACCAGGGTCAAGGCTGTAGGAGAAGGAGATTGCGGGATAGGGGCTGTGACACCGGGCTTATGCGCCCAAGGCATGGTTGTTTGGAAACTGGCCTGTGGGATTATTTGTTGTGGCTGGTATCAATCGAATGCATTCTGGGTTACAAACTTCAGATAAACGAGTCTACCCAGGCCGGAGATAATATACATTGCGTACGAGCCAAGCTATAAGTGCAAAGTCCGGAATCATGACGATATATCATCGTAGACCATCAGGCCCCGCCGTGTCCGATCCTGAGGCGTGTTTGCCAACACGAGATCTCGAGCTTTGGAAACCACCTCCTCCAGTTTTCGAGCGCTGTCACTAACGTCCTTTGCGAGCTGTGGTTTGGCCTTCAGTACGTCGACCGCCAATCTCAAACCATGCAAAACAGGCGCCCATCTCTGAAGCTCATAATTGGCATCATGCAAACCCGACGCACCCAGATCCGTAGTCAGCGCCTGTGTCCGTAAACCCGCCACAGTAGCAGCAGCGTAAGCAGCAACCTTCGCATCCTCGTCCTCGCCCCCCCCATACCTCACCGCCCTCACGGCCGCCAACTCGAGCACGACCCCCACCACATCCGGCATCCTACCAAACCGCTTCCCCTCGACCCCTCTCCCGACACTACAATTCGGATCCTCCAACAACTCCAACATCTGCTCCCCCTGCCTCAGCCCCCTCCCCACCCCCTCCTCACTCCACCCAGCCCGCCACGCCCTCACCCACGCCCCCCACATCACCTCCCTCACCAACCTTACCTCATCCAACCCCACCCCCGTCGTCGCCGCCCGCCTCACACACTCCATCACCGTCCCCTGCCGGCCCTGCTCGTTCGCCCGCCGCACCATCAT